>Ga0123342_1002376_pt1 | contig 31286 bp, 21 predicted proteins | sample Turbeawhitnodule_FD_89960 | JGI IMG/M metagenome (GOLD analysis project Ga0123342, IMG submission 89960) | Root nodule microbial communities of legume samples collected from Mexico - Turtle bean Mexico white nodule | ecosystem: Host-associated > Plants > Roots > Nodule | place: Mexico: Nepantla... | reverse complement strand
TGCGTTTACTGCTAGGACAAATGTTCCTTGGATGCTTCGTAATCGATGGAATGTTTGTCTTAATTACTGTGGGAAAATTAGGTTTACAGTTACTCATATTTTTCGTGAAGGAAATGCGTGTGCGGATAAGTTGGCTAATTTAGGATTTTTTCATAGAGAACCTTTTCTTTGGTATAACAGGATTCCACCTTGTCTGTTCTTAGAATTCGAATAGGTATAGTCTACCTATGTATCGTTTTTGTTAACATAAGGGTTTTGGTCTAGTCCCCCGTATTTTTGTATTTTTTTTTCTTTTTTCTTTTGTTTAATAATATTTTTTTCATGTGATGGTAAATGATTGTTGTTACTTGAGGTGTCAGCCTAGCTGAGATCTTAAGTGGCATAGTGATACCTAACATGAAAGCTTTTATTTAAAAAAAAATAAAATACTTTGTTAACTTTTTTTTGTCATTTTTTACTTTGTCAATTTTATTATTTAATAAATAAAAAATAATTTATTTAGAAAATAAATAATTAGATTTTTTATTTCAAATAATTAAATAAATTTGTTTTTAAGAATAACGGAAATATAATTGTTTCAATATTATTTTCACAATATATATACATATATTAAATTGAATTATTTTTAATTAATTATTCATAAAAATAATAAAATTGTAAAAATTAAAAAATTATATATATATATATATATATATATATTAGTTTAATGAAAATGTCAATATATATTTTAAAATTTAATAAAAATGTCAATATACACGTACGTGTATTAATAAATGATTCTCTCTTTTGATTATTTTTTTAGTATATATAAATTTTTATCATTTTATTATTTAAATATTTGTTCTTTTTAAATATTCACAATAAATAAAATCATATACACAATAAAACAATTATATACAATAAAATTATAATAATTTATTTATTTTATAATTACTTTTATAAAATTTTGTATTATTTAATACTTTTGTATTTTAATATTTTTTATTATTATTATTATAAAATGTAACATACTACCACTACAAGAAAATCATTAAATAAAAACTTGAGACCAAAATAATTAGTTATTTTTGACTAAATTAGAAACCATTTTATAAACTATAAAAATCATTGGTATCTAAACTAGTTTCTATTATTAATAAAAGTTTATAAAATAGTTTTCAAATTACTATCTAACCATTAGTTACCAAAATTTTAGTTTTTTACTATTTTTTATTCTAAATTAATCTTTTAAAGACTAATATAATATTTAAATTATTAGTAGTTAAAACCTAGATAGATAATTTAGAGATCAATTTTAAAACGATTTTATAAAATTTTATTAATAATAGAAACCATTTTATATACACGAATATGTTTTTAATCTTTAAATTAATATTTAATTTAGTTAATATAATAACTATATTTTTTTTAAAATTTAGTTTTTACTTATATATTTCTCTTAATATTGTTCTCTCTAAAATAGTGTGTATATATAAGATTATTACTTCAACTATTTGTACATACATGTATATAAGATTAAAGTTTACAGAGCTTTGACACATTAATGAAATATATTGGACTTAGCAATTTTAAATATAAATCATTATGATTTTCTTAAATAATTTCATCACTGTATATTTTAAATACATATAATTAATTACGTGTTAAAAGTTAAATATAAAAAAATCTGACGACAAATTAAAAACAAAAATAAAATAAAAAAAATTCTTAAATTGTTTAGATTTATTTTTTTATAACATAAGTGAAATAAAGAAAATAGTAACAAGGTAGTAATGAATAGTTGAACATTGTCACAAAATGGTGGAAGAAAGACTTTGTTGTATTGTGCATTTATTTTTATCCAAATTTTTATTTTTTTATTAATTTAGTGGGTTATACAATTTAATTGGACTGACAACCTTGAGTGTGTTTCAGGTCATGAGTTAGTCAATTTTATTTGGTTATAATTAATTAATATTTTTACTTTTCAACAAGACCTGAATTTATAATCAATGACTAAAAGCTTTGACCAACTTTTCACAACTCTAATTAAACTCAACTAAACTATTTGTTATATATAAATATAATGTTATATGTTTAAGGTTAATTAGTAACTTTTATATATATATATATATATAAGTAATTATCTCGAAGGTTCTCTTACAAATTTCTATACTACAACATCATTATAGAAATAAAAAATAGTTAATTATTATATTAATAAAATTAGATATTATTTTTAAAAAATTAAATTAATATTTATTATTAGTAAATAAATTTTAAGTTAATATTTAATTAATTGCTTTGATGATTTCAGTTACCAATTTTTTAGATTTCAAAGTTGATATCTTATTAGATACCATTTTAAAAATTATTTATCTAGAAACTAATTTACATATCAATAATATTTATAATTTTCAAAATAATATATAATTTAGTCAATATAATAACTAATTATTTTTTATAAAATTATGTTTATTTAATAATTTTTTTAGTGTTAATTATAGTTTAATCATAATATATTTATATTTATCTAAACATAATAAACAATTTTACGTTCTAATTTTTAATTATAATTTATTTCTATAATTTATTTATAAATATGAAATGAAGCTGAAATTTTATAATTATATAAAATAATTCACATAAACTCTCCTTGTTACTCTCCTTGTTTAAATGTTTAACAACTGCACAGTAACAAACTAATATAAGCAGCAGAACATTGATCAATTTGGATTGAAATACTAAACCAAAAGGAACTGCATTTAATTTTAAAATTTGTACTGAAACAAGTCACAAACACCCTTACATTAATTATAATTCATTATTTTATGTAATTCAAAATTAAACTTGTATATTAAAAATGTTAAACTTATGAATGTTAAAACTTATAAATATGTATTAAGTCTAATTCAAATTATATTTAAACATAATTTTATTCAAAGCAGGAATACATTTAGTATTTCACTTATTTGTATCAATTTATTATTTATGTAGATAATATACTATTGCAAGGTCGCACAGTACAATATTAATTAAGTGTTAGACTCTCCACAATTTAAAATATAAATCATTTTAAGCTATATACATTTTAATTACATGTAACTAAATTTTGATTAAAATTATAAAGCTAGTTACCATTAATTACTCCATGTAATTCATATATATTATACTAATACATTAAAAATATACAAAATAAAATATAAATGCTTAATATAATTCATATGTACTTATACATAATTAAATTATATCATACTTGCTGTAAAAATATATATTTATACTTAAATATAATACTTATACACAATTCAAATATGTTATAAATTATATAATACAAACACATTATGCTTTTAAAATCTGTATATACAATATATTATATTTACAAACAAATAAAAATTTATTAAGAATTATATTATAGTTGGTTGTGCATGTGGTTTAGTTAGGTGGTTCATTACTGAGTGAATATTAGACAATTTTTCATGGGATGAAACTTCCTCAATCTAGAGTCTTCCATCACCCTTATTACCAAAGCCTGTCATATTCCTTACCCCATTCTAAGTTAGAGAGATCAATGCCCAAGCATATGCCTTGAGTAGGTTAGGTAGACCTGTGAATTCTGAGATAAACGTTTTTCATGTTTTCATATTTTTTTTGTTCATATCAAGATTTTTGGTGTTATGAGAAAATTATGTTCTCTTGATAATTTCAATATTTGTTATGTTTTATTACAAGATTATCAGTAATTTGTTTTGCAATCAAGATTCTTTAAAAAAATTACTTTAAATAAAAATAAAAACAAAACAGTTTAAAAAATATTTTTTATGCTTTATGACAAAATAATCATTAATTTGTTTTATAAATGAATTTTTAATAAGTTTAATTTAAAAAACTTTATATATATATATATCATCTATATCTATAATTTAACCATCTCGTATTTTATTTATCCATTATATAAAAGAGATACATCTTTCCATTACTCACCATTTATTTAAATAACTTTATTACTTAATAAATAAATAAATTATTTAATATATTAAGTAACTAGACAACTTTTCTTCTAAAAAATAACTACCTAAATTTTTCCTTTTAAAAAAACAATTCACATACAATTTTCTAAACTATATAAGATTATTTGTTTTCATAACAATGCGAAAACATAACCACACATATTTTCATTAGTAATTAGTAATATATAATAAAATTCTCTTATTTAGTGTACACAAAACTATTCAACAATAAGGGCATTGATATAAAAAAAATTAAAATAAAATACAATAAAAATGAAAAATAGTGGAAAAAATACAGAGAGAGCTAAAACATCGTGGGATAAAACTATAATGATTAATCCAAATACAACTTTCTGCAGAAAATAATTTAGAAATTAAAAGAAAAATCCGGTTACATTCAATGATACTAAAGTAGATACAGAAGAATAGATCAGAGAGAATTAATGAAAATGAATAATAAAATAATATTATTCTACTAGGGTAGCTTCCTCGTAAACCCTAATCTATAATCATTTATAGTTTGCTAATAAACATGGGCTAGTGGGGAAATGCTGAGAGGTTAGTTTGAAGCAAGTACACAAATCATACAGTTGACGCCAACGCAACAAGAAAGAAGTCAAGTTCTACATCACAATCAAAAACAGGCATGATTCCTTCCACGTATCATTACTGAAAATCACCGTATCAGTCCAAGTTAAAAGATAGAAGCATGTGAAATATAACATGTTATCTGTGGGCTGGAGCACAAGGAATTCATGACCAGGCTGACGTAGTATGCAACTAAGAAGAAAATAGAATTTTATGCATCAACTAAAGGGTACCCCAAAATTCATAATTTATCTTTTGTGTTCGTAGTTTCTATATAAGATCAGTGCTTCTTCAGACACACAATAATGCTCACGATGCATACTAACATAGGCAGTAAGTGTGCATCACACACAGCTCTCTCATGCTACTTCATGTTCACTATCAGGCCCTATGCAGTCACAACACGACAATTCGCCAGGCAGTTCATCCGGCTTGGTTGCAGGGCCAGCTCGCCCTTACTTGTATATTAACTTTCTTCTCATTATGTAATAGTGATGTAATTCTTTCTTCTCCCAAATTCAATGAACAAAATTCTAATAGTGTCCTTGAAAATTCGAAAATGTATTGGTGTTACTAGTGCGCTACTTCTCTCCTTTATAAATTACAAGTTAGTCATCATAAATGACATTTTCCCTAGAGACAAATTATAGTTTAGTGGAATAATTGAATTGTGGTAGGCAATTGGACCATTGCCTCCATGGCTTTTCGTACCAAGAGGCAAAATCTTTTGATGCACCAGGAGCGCGCAACTATAAATTGCGTCACACAAGTCCAATCCAAACTCTTGATATATGGTAGATTTGTCGTATTACAAGGTCAGATTTTTTTGCTTCAAAACCTTTAAAATGTGACGATAAAAAAGGCCACTTTATCATGTCTTATAATTACTTCTACAGCTATTGTTAAGTATAACCACCCTCTCCTTTCACTTAAAGCAATAATTTCACCTTTAGCAGTACTTCGTTAGCCTCATGCAAAATAAACATATGAAACTACTAGATCAAGATCAGGGTGCCAAATTGCATAGTGCTTGCCCAGTAATCATTCATTAACACTACCATCAAATAGCAAGTACAAAATCCAATGAATTTAAGAAGTAAAAGTTAGGACGTGATTTCTCTAACCACAAAACAAGTATTTGGCATTTCAATCAGAAAACCCTGCTTACTATAAATTTCTGTATGTAAAAGTTCCCTTTATCCATATTCATCTCAATCACTTTCAATTGAACTATGCTAAAAAATATTCATCTGGTGGGGGGAAGTGTGTGTACATCATTGTTAAAAAGATCTAGGAAGCACAGAAGGTAACCTCTTAAGCAACTAAAAACAATTCCATGTCGGCACAATTCTACTTTGCTTGCATGTTTTTTCTCTTCTCATAGCATTCCCTCAAAGCACGTACTTCTGTTAAGTGTTCAACAATGGTTAATTCAGATACAGTTATGAAACTTAAACTTTCTGAATAAAATTTCAGAGATGGATAACATGTCAAGTGTGCAGAAAGGAACAGAGAAATTGTAAAAGATGGATACCTGGCTGGCATGCTTTCCAATTCCTGTTTGATCGAACAACGCAATCCTGAAAAATAAGGAAATAAAATCCTCTATGAATGGTCAGATCAATGAATCCTAAATCCGAGGGTTTAGGGTTTTAGGAAGGGAAAATAAGTAATTAACAAAGGCAATGAAGTTAACCTGCATCAGGTGATAGAGAGAAGAACATTCATCGAGCTGATTTACGTTCTCGTCATCCTCGTCCAAATCGCTCTGGTGAATGCCTTGCGGCGGCGAAGGCGACGGCGCCAATCCTTTTGCTTCGTTCCGGTTCACCGGCAAATGCTCCATTTTAACTGCAACCGTTTCACACAAACCAAAACTCTTAAAACACTACCAACAAGAGAATGCATGAAATTAAGAAAAGCTCCACAAAACAGAAACGAATCTACATGAAAACAACCTTCAACTTCTACTTTTTAAATAACATGCACTTCAATTCATACCCAAAATTTTCAAATCCCCGCTCTATGGACCAAAAAGAGAAAAATCAAGAAAATATTAGGAACTTACTCAGTTCCTTTCTGGCGAAGGATCGAAACTGCTCAGGGAAGAGGATCACCTTCCATTGCTCTTCTCTTTTATATTTCGGCGTGGGTGCTGCTATTTCATTGCAGGGCACGTGGCACGCTCTTCAGCTTCCTTTCTCATGTCTTGTGTCACCGCACGATAACGATTACTTGAAAATTTCACATTATTTTAGTTATGCGCTATGGCACGAAGATAATTTGAGATTACAATTAGTGTAATAAATTATTTAATTTTACAATTTCAATATTGATAATTATGAATTGAAATTAAAATTTGAAAAAATTAATTGAATTGTTGTAATAAGAAAAATTATTTACATTCTATAATTAAACTAAATATATTTCATTAACAAAGTAGAATTTTTTAAAATGTTATTAACAAATAAATATTATTTTCAAATTTATCAATTAATTACTCTATAATTAATAAATTTCTAACTTTAATTCATAATTATTTTTGTTGAAATTAAATCAAGAAAACTTTTATAATTTATTAGATTACTTAATTAATTTGTTAATTTTTACATTAACAAAATCTACTATAAACTCTCTTTACAAACCATAAATGTGATTGAGATGAGTTTTAGATGGATGGCTATAATGCATTTTATATTCAAATAATGTGATTCATGCAAGACCTACCAGATGGGTACAGAATGAAACACAAAGCCATGTGAAAGACTAAACAAACAGAGAATTTTATTGGTTCAATAACTACAGTTCATGCTCAGAGTTATTCAAGCTTTTAAAATCCAAATTAAGACTACAAACAAGACAATGTTTCAATAAACACCTTCAATAGAACATGGTTTCATACTGAAGCAGTAGCATTTCCAGAAACAAATTTGACAGAGATACTATTCACACAATGGCGTTCATCAGTTGGGGTATTGTATCCCTCTCCTTTGGTAACATGACCCAAGTGTCCACCACAGGCTGCACAAGTTATCTCTGTCCTCCTCCCATCTGGGTCAGGCTGAAAATCACAACTTCCATAAATTCAATACAATTACAATTTCCAACCAAAAATGCTACTGCAGAACTAGTAACAAGGAAAAATGAATGTTGGATAATAAATTTTCAAAATCCACTCACAGATCGATTGATGGCCCCAGGAAAACCCTCATAGAAAGAAGGCCAGCCACAACCAGAATCAAACTTGGTTGAAGACTTGTAAAGAGGAGTTCCACAGCCAGCACAATTGTAAACTCCTTCTTCATAAATTTTGTCATATTCTCCAGTACCCTTCAATCTGCAGAAGTTCTCAGCAAAATAGAAGTTAAAATCTACTTCATGCAAACCAATTTGATAGGTTTAAGGGTGTCTCAGCATACAAAATTGGACACTATGTAGGCTTAAACGGCATGCAATCCACACATCTATAGAGATAACTTAACCCAGATACAAAACTTTTTAGGGGTGATAAACTGTTATAAAATAGTTGAATGAAAAGTAATTCTTAACCTTTTTCCTAAAACTAAAAACATGAGGGGAACTAAACGCACAAAAGCTTACCATTTTAGAATATCAAGCACTTCAATTCATACCCAAAATTTTCAAATCCCCACTCCCCCAATATGGATGAAAGAGTGAGAGAAAATTTAAGAAAAATTTAGGAATTTACTCAGTTCCTTTCTGGCGAAGGATCCGAAACTGCTCAGGGGAGAGAATCACCTTCCATTCCTCTTCTGTTTTGTTAATGGAGACTGGTGCTGCCATTTTTTTGCTGATGCTAAGACTGGAGAAAGGCCCTTAATATAGTGCCCAGTTGCATTGAAAAAATCAACAGCAGACTGGTGAAGGACCCTTATTGCATTGCACAGTTGCATTGAAAAAAGCAACAGGGGAACCTATAGAAACATTTTCAGGGAAAATGAATTTGAACTCTGAACAGTGACAGATGCGGTGATAGGAGTGGCACCATGGCACGTTGCACGCTTCTGAGCTTCCTTTCTCATGCTCGTGTCACCGTCAGGTTAACCAATACTCTAAAATGTAGTTTGTATCCATGCATTATTAAGAATATTGTTTTTTTAAAATTGCATTTATAGAAATCAAATAGTAATTTGGATAAAAATAAAGGTTTTTACAATTAAAATAATAAAAAAACTAAACTTAATGCCTATATTTTTTTATTTAGAAGATAAATAATATAATTAACATGAGAAGAGTTTTTCTTAAGGGAAATTGATATAATAAAATTAATATAATATTAGCACATTAGTATGTGATTCAGAAAGTATTGAACAAACTTAAATGCATATTATCGATGAACGTATTTAGAATTACATTAAATTTAATGGAAAAATAGAGAGTGTTTACCCACAAAAAAGAGAGTGACATATATATTGTCGTTTAGTAGACTTGTAAAGTGAAACGACATCAAGAGAAATTGGCATTTTCCTTTTGTGTATTCAAAGAGGTTATATGCGAAGAACGAAGGATTGAGTTTTGTTTTTCCTGAAACTGTTGCAGTTAAAATGGATCACTTACCGGTGAACCGGAGCCAAAACGATCGGCGTCGTCGCCTCCGCCGCCGCCGCCGCAAGGCATTCACCAGAGCGAAGTGGACGAGGAGGACGAGAACGTAAATCAGCTCGATGAATGCTCTTCTCTCTATCGCTTGATGCAGGTTAACTTAAATTACCTTTGTTAATTACTTATGTTCCCTTCCTAAAACCCTAAACCCTCAAATTTTAAGATTCATTGATGTCGTCCATTCATAGAGGATTTTTTTTTCCTTATTTTTCAGGATTGTGTTGTTCGATCAAACAGGAATTGGAAAGTATGCCAGCCAGGTATCCATCTTTCACAATTTCTCTGTTCCTTTCTGCGCGCGTGACATGTTATCCATCTCTAAATTTGCAGATAAGTGCGTGTAAGAATGCATTGTCGGAATTCATGGAAATTTTGATTTGGAATCCAAATAACTAATTATTGGACTGTTTCTTTTCCCCTTCATTTGCAATTTATAAATTATTTTATTCAGAAAGTTTACGCTCTGTAATTGTTTTGAAGTGATCATTGCTGAATTCTTCTTAACAGAAGTACATGCTTTGAGGGAATGCTCTGAAAAGAGAAAAAACATGCAAGGAAAGTAGAATTTTGCCGAGATGGAATTTGTTTTTAGCTGTTTATGAGGTTACCTTCTATGCTTCCTAATTCTTCTTAACAATAATGTACAGACACTCCCCCCTCCTCAAATGGATATTTTTTACATAGTTCAATTAAAGGTGATTGAGATTAAATTTGGAGAAGGGGGACTTTTATATACAGAAATCTATAATGAACAGTGTTTTCCGATCGAATTACCAAATACGTGTTTTGAGGTTAGAGAAGTCACATCCCTAAGTTGCTTTTACTTATTCAATTCCTTTAGATTGTGTACTTCTTGCTGTTTGATGATAGTGCTAGATGAATGTTAACTCGGCAAGCACTATGCAATTTGGCACCCTGATCTTGATCTAATTTCATGTTTATTTTTGCATGAGGCCAATAAAGTAGTGCTACAACTAAAATTATCGCTTTAAGTGCAAGGAGCAGTGTGGTTATACTTAACAATAGCAGTAGAAGTAATTAAGGTATGCTGGAGTAGTGATAGGGCTGTTACAAGTTATTATATTCTGCATTGTTTTATCCATATTCTGCATTGACACTACCATACCAGTTTCTCGGTTAATATTATGCATTATTTTAGCTATTTGCTAATTGTAACTGCTATAGCAATCTATTTCTAATCTTGTAGCAGTTTGTTATTTGAGTGTATATTTATACATTCTCCTTGTATTGTATCACTTTAGTAATACAAAATATTTTCCTTTCAATTTCTTTAAAAACAACATCAATTATTCCAATGATCCATCGTGAATCTCTAATTTATACTTTTGCATCATGTTTTAAATGGGGAGGTAGAAAGACAGAAAAAAGAATAAGTCACCAAGAGAGAAAAAAAGAAGATAATAGTAATTTTGTACAGAAAAATTAACTTGAAGAAAAAGTTTTATACAAGTTATCTCATCTATTTGATTATCTCTATTATCTAGCTAGATACTCATTGAAGTCGTCTTGTATTGTTATCTCTTTGTTGATGAGAATTTTTTATGTTGATCCTTAAAGATTTCAAGAAAACTTGTGGGATACCCATTAATTATTATTAGGGGAAGTTTTTATTGGTCTTATGAGTTTTTCCTTTATATTATTTATTGTTTGTTGTTTGATACTCCAGAACCTAATATTATTTATAAATAAAAGAATTGATTTAGTTCTTACTTCCTTGTTATTTTTGCTATCTTCCGAACAACACTGTGTTATCTCTGTTTTCTAGCTAGTAGATTTGCTTTACTAATTTCACTAAAAGAAATATCGCGACACTGGAAGGATCACAAGAACCAAACCCGTTGTCCTGCTAATTGTTCCATCCTCCGTATTCATTCATCCTCTCTCTTCTCAGTTGGGTTTGTTCTAAAATTCAAGCGAGGTTGTTTAGTATCAAAACATGATGTTATTTTGTTCATAAGTCTTGCTTCAATCCGCAGTTTCTTTAGTCTTGCATGCAATGCAATTCTTGTTAATATTTTGTCAATACGATACACAAGGATGCAAAACAATTAGTCTTATACAAATTTATCTAGAAACATAGTGCCAAGCAAACCATGCTTCGGAAATGCAAAAGATTGCCTGGCCATTCAACAGAACAACAACAAATATGCCAAATTGTTTTTTTAGTAAATTTTATTTAATTTAAAAATATGTTTGGTGTACATTAATTCATGTTTAAAAATTTTATGTGGAAATGATTTTGATATATTAAATATAACTTGTATACTTTTGATTACAAACTATCTTTATTATGCATAAAGTTATTAACATGGGAATGTAATGTTTAGAAGACAATTTGATTAATACATATTTAAAAGAAATTTTCCTTGCCACCAAAGTAACGAGAATATTCCTTGACAAAACGATAATATTTCCTAGTCTAAAATTATCAAACATTTTGGCACCAAATGTTTACTTCATGGCCTCAAACGTTGTTAAGTTCAAAGCGCAAATCAAAACTAGTGACAGATCGTATGCTATGTTTTTCTCAAGGCCTACATTCATTTTAGAATAAGTTTTCCCAGGTTGATTTTTTCCATTAAGGAAAACTCGTTTCGGAATCAACGAAAGATGATCCCAGAAGCTTTTGAGATGCAAGAAACAACTTCTCTTAATAGAGACAGGTCCAACTTTTTTGAGGTCACACAGGCATAGTATATATGCTTATTTTAGATCTTCCAAAAAGTAAAGCAGAATCATTAAATGTGATTGAGATGAGTTTTTAATTATTCCATATAATGTATTTTATATTTAAATATGTGTGCAATGTGAATGGTTAAGGTTGATATATATGATTCATTAAGACCTACCAAATCATTACAGGATAAAATGAAACAGAAAGCCATGTAGAAGACTAAACAAACAGAGGATATTATTGGTTCAAGAACTTAGTCCATGCTCAGTTATTTAAGACTCCAACCAAGATAATGTTTCAATAAACACTTCCAATAGAAGAAGGTTTCATATTGAAGCAGGAGCATTTCCAGGAACAAATTTGACAGAAATACTATTCACACAATGGCGTTCATCAGTTGGGGTTTTGAATCCCTCTCCTTTGAAAACATGACCCAAGTGCCCACCACAGGCTGCACAAGTTATCTCTGTCCTCCTCCCATCTGGGTCAGGCTGAAAATCACAACTTCCGTAAATTCAATACAATTACAATTTCCAAACAAAAATGCTACTGCAGTACTAGTAACAAAGAAAAATGAAAGTTGAATAATAACTTTTTAAAAACCACGTACATATCGGTTGATGGCCCCAGGAAAACCCTCAAAGAAAGCAGGCCAGCCACAACCAGAATCAAACTTGGTTGAAGACTTGTAAAGAGGAGTTCCACAGCCAGCACATTTGTAATCTCCTTCTTCATAAAATTTGTTATATTCTCCGGTACCCTTCAATCTGCAAAAGTTCTCAGTGCAAGAAAAGTTACAATCCAACTCATGTAAACTAATTTGATAGTTTAAAGGGGGTTTCAGCATACAAAATTGGATATCATGTAGGCCTAAACGGCATGCAATCTACACATCTACAAACATCTTACCCAAGACAACTGAAGTTTTAATTCCTACACGTAAATCACAAAATAATTTGTGTCCCTGCCAACACCAAAACATAAACCTTGACACAGTCCAACACTTTCCAGGGGTGATAAACTGTTACAAAACTCTTGTATACAAAGTAAATCTTGCCTTTCTTCAAGGCCGAAAACATAAAAAGGGAAACTAAATGTACAAAAAAGCTTAATCTTTTTTTTAAATAAAACACTACCAACAAGAGATTGCATGAAACCAACTAAAATCTGCACAAACAGAAACGAATCTACATGAGAGCTATCACATTCATTTACGCCTAAAAGATCATCACACAGCCATGCAGTGCTGAAAAAATTATTCACCTTTACACTTCACACTTAATGGTCTTCCTTCTCCAAGAACACGACCTTCAATTTCTACCTTTTGAAAAATCATGCACTTTAATTCATACCCAAAATTTTCAAATCCCCACTGCCCCAAGATGGATGAAAAAAGAGAGAAAAATTAAGAAAAGATTTGGAATTTACTCAGTTCCTTTCTGGCGAAGGATCCGAAACTGCTCGGGGGAGAGAATCACCTTCCATTCCTCTTCTGTTTTATTAATCGGCGTTGGTGCTGCCATTTTTTCGCTGATGCTCAGACTGGTGAAATCCCCAAATTTCAGTACCCAGTTCCATTGGAAAAGCATGAACAAGGGAATATATATACTATAAACATTTTCCGGGAAAATGAACTTGGACGGAAAATTGGGTCTGGACAGTGACAGATGGTGTGATAGGACTGGCACGCTCTTCAACTTCCATCTCATGCTTCTGTCATCCCACGGGTAACCATTATTTTACTGCTGACAAAAAAAAAACATGAACTTTTGGTAATAAAAAATAACAACAATATTTAATTGTTAGTTAAACACATATTTTTCAAAATACTCAAATGTAATTTCCATCCCTATATTCTAAGGAATATTGTTTTTAGAATTTGAAATTGAATTTATATATATTAAAGGTTAAATTGAATAATAAACAAAGGAGTTTTAAAATTTAAATGATAAAAACTACACTTAATGACTAAATTTTGGTGGACCTATTAATAAATAAAAAATAACTTATTTATTTAATATAAAATATAATTGAATAAATGTTTTTTATTTAAAAATAATTAAATAACTTCTTTTAAAAAAGATAATAGTTATATAATTTTTTAAAACTATTTTTTCAAAATTAGATATATAATTTTTTAAATTGTATTGTTTTTTAATTAATTATTAACAAATATAATAAAACTATAAAAATAATAAGATTACAAAATAAATTTCTCGTATAAATTAAACAATCAAGATTTGTAGAGTTTAAATTTTAATTTGGTTGAATCTTTGCTTCATTTCTTCCTCTCACTCGCTCTCTCTTCATCACCTTGAGGATTGTGTTGGAATCCCACTTCGGGTTTTTCACAAGACTCCATTAAAGTTTTAAAATTTCACTCTGGGAAGGGAAGAAGAACGATACCTGGTTGTGGGGTTTCTTCTTTATCCTGAATCCAAGCGAAGAAGGAGAAAGGGTCATTAGAAGAAAAAGAAAAAGCTTCTGCTCTGTGCCAAAACAAGAGTTGTTTCATAGAACGACAACAACAACAAGAATGTCGTCGTATTTGGGATTCGGAAAAGCTTCAGGACCCACCGCACCTCTCAAATCTCCACCCTCTTTCGGTTTCACCGATCCTTCTCCTCCACCTCCCTTTTCTTCACCTGTTCCCGCTTTTTCGCCACAATCCACGCCCAGGTACGTCAATTCTTCACCAACCTTTAGTTTATTTCATTGGTATCTTGAAATGATCCCCTAAAAACTTTATCTTTTTAGTGGGTTTCGTACTCACGTTGAAATGGGATGACGAATTTGAATCAATTAGCATTTAACCCTTTCCCTTGCGTGTTTTCCACTGCTACAAGAGTTTCTTGTATATCAGAACATGTGAATCTTCTGCGAAGGATTATATTTTGATTTGAATTGTTTTATCTAAGAACAGCGAAGGTGTCTGGCATCTGTAATTTGTTGCTTGAATTTGGAAGGGTTCAAGCGTTTTTTGCTGCTTGTTGAGTTGCATACTGGTTATTTTATTTAACTGGGGGTAAGAAGGGTTATATGTTATCAGTGTTTTGGAGGTGAAAGTTGGGGATCACATCACACTATACCACGACTTGCATGATTAAGGTATATGGGGTTAATAATCTACTACTGATGGGGATCTTGCGCTAAACATAGGTAGGATTTAAGCTGGATAGATGAAATGGAGAAATGCTTCAGATGTAATCTGCGATGGTTAAGTTTCTTTGTCAGTGAATCTGTGAATCGAAATTCTTTTGTACAACTAAAACACTTACGGTACTCTTCTTGAGATAGTGAATGTAGGACAGTAAATCACCAGAGTGAAATATCAGTGTAACTTGAAGTGAATCTGTGTAAACCATTAAAATAGCCCTCGCCGTTTATAACATCGTTTAAAATAGCGCTACCTAATGAGTAAGTCTTGGCTATTATTAATACATGCATGGTTTTGTTCAAGTGCTGGTTAATGTCCTTGTATTGACTTCTGTTAATGCATTAGACCCTGAAAATATTGTCAGGGATAATATGGTCAGAGTAATATTTAATACTAGGTCTGGATAAAATCCAAACAATTCCATGTATACTTTTGGTGATACCCATTTTTTTTTTCCCTTTTCACATACTAAAAAAGTTCCTGTTCTATATGTTATGGCAAAACTAGGAGCAGTTTTCGATTTTTTTCAATGAACTTATGTTTATTTTAGACAAGACATTCTTTTTGTGGCTATAGTTTATATTTAAGATGTTCATTGCGTGATGCGTTTTCATAGTTCATATTCTCTTTCAGATCCATTGATTCTTCCAGTTGGAGTGATGGACAGAAAATACTCTACAAAGATTCGGATACCCATATCCCTCAAAGGCCTTCCCCAGTCACTACATTTATTGCTTCTCGTGATTCCACAACTGGTGTTACAGCCAGAACTTCAAAATTTCCAAATCTGGAGAGAAGATCTCCTCCTATATCTTATGCAGACATTGAAGCTTTGGGGAATTATGGTCAACCTGTCACAATGAACAAGTAAGACAATATCACCTGTAAAGTGTAATACTATCACGATTCTATAAATTTATTATGTATCAGGCATTTGGGTGGGAATATTGTATGTATAAATATGTCATGACAATCCAGTCTTGTGATGATGTTTAAATAATTATCTCCTGTTGTTTTGAACATTATTATGAAGAACCTTTATTCCATGAAAGTACCATATAATATAAGTCTCAGTTTGTTGAATTCAAGGTTCTATATAACTGGAATGAGTAAATGGAATGGATTGTTTTGTCCTTTTTGGTGTTTCCTTATGTTGAGTTTTCAGCATGACAATCATTCGGATGTAAATTTAGACTCTTTATGCTCATAGTGCATGTGTAGAATCATCCTAAATCCAGGACTTCCCAGAAAAATGTGAAAAGTAACATCTCTAATTATTTGAGTCTGTTTAATGGTTCTTCTTTCAGGCCTTCTTTGTCTCCTCCTGGACTAGGAAGCACATCAAATGTTTCACGGACTGTCCCTCATTCTCAAATTCACCAGAAATCTTTTCCGTTTAATGTTCCTGAAGCCACTATAAGCAAGCCCATGAGCTCCACTGCTTCTAAAAGAACAAGATCACCTGCTTCATCATTTGCAGCCAATGAAACCCTTGAAGGAAACTCAATTTCCCCTGAAGACAACTCTGAACGGTATGATATTAGCTTGGCTCTACTTTTTGTCCATTATGCATTTACTTTATCATACATTATTTATTTTTAAAGCATCTTTTTTTTCTTGTAATGTGCAGTGAAGTTTTAGCTAAGGCCAAGCGTTTAGCCCGGTTCAAAGTAGAGCTAAGCAGATCTGAACAAAATAATGCTGATATTCCCGATCAGAAGGCTTTTGCTATTAGACATGAACAGTCTATGTTGGAGCCGAAATACGTGAGGGGGCATTTAATGGATTCAGCTGTCAACATTAGCAGTGGCCATGTTTCTGATATTGAAGTCCTGGAAACATCCAATGTAATTATTGGCTTATGTCCAGATATGTGTCCTGGTATATTTTCTCAGATTTTAAATCCAAGAGTGAACCTGTGAGAATTGTTATATTTTGATCTGATCTCAAGAAACATGTCACACTTCCTGAAAAATTTAGCCCTAATTTTGATTTGTGTTTCAGAGTCTGAAAGGGGAGAGCGTGAAAGAAAAGGGGATCTTGACCAATATGAACGTGTGGATGGGGATAGAAATGTAACTAGCAGACTTCTTGCAGTTAAGAAGGTGAGTCTCATATTACTAAATACTATTATTTTTTCCTATGAAACTGCTCTATACTCTTTCAAGTATTATTAGTTACTTAAATTGTGTTTCATGACAGTATACTAGGACAGCTGAGAGGGAAGCCAGATTGATCCGGCCTATGCCCATCCTGCAGAATACAATTGATTATCTACTCACATTGCTAGATCAGCCTTATGATGAGAGGTTTCTTGGCGTGTATAATTTCTTGTGGGATAGGATGAGAGCAATTCGAATGGACCTGCGAATGCAGCACATTTTCAATCAAGGGGCTATTACTATGCTGGAACAGATGGTACTTCCTTGTGGCCATCTCATCATGGTTTACTTTTTCCATACATGTTCTTAGGCATTGGTTCTACTCACCCCTTTTATGAATGAATGTGCTCCGTAAAGATCTTAGATTCAAAATCCTCGGGCAAGAATTTTCAGATATACTACTTCTCAATTGAAATACATATCTCCCATCATCAACCTAAAATATGGAAACACATAGCCTATTTATTGTGCACTATTAAATTTTAGCAGCATGAACTTTCACTTAAAAGTCGTTGCATGGGTTGGACTAAAACTCAAGTGCCTCTTGTTAGTCTAAAGTTATCCTGTCTGAATTAGTCTTGATTTGTTGTACCGACCCTTATGTATTCTTGAGCCTCTATTAGTATTTTTTCCCAGAAAGTTTCCTTTTGGTTTAGTCATGTCCGGTGTTGTAACATTAGTGCCACGAGTTATTAGTCATCGACTCTCTGTCAGATGACTTGATTTTCATTTTGTTAGGCTAATCCTTTTTAGTATAGTGATAGTATAATCAAGATCACATGGTAAAACAAATATTCATGCTTTTCTTGCAATAATACATTTAAAAGCCACATTATTACTCTTATTTAAGTGATAATGTCAAGTTTCTCTCCTCATGGTTCACTAAATTATGTGATCCAGATAATACCAAATATATAAATTTGTTGTTTATCAATTTCATAGTTGTGTACTGGTAGAATATCTTTTTTGAAATACCAGTTAGATTTATCTAGAACATGCATATGCTTGTTGCAAAGCAGTATCTGATGATTATGAAGGCTAATGAAGCTGTGGATTTATGCGGTTCCAGATAAAATTACATATCATTGCAATGCATGAATTGTGTGATTACACTAAAGGAGAAGGATTTTCAGAGGGCTTTGATGCTCATCTCAATATTGAGCAGATGAACAAAACTTCAGTTGAACTGTTCCAGCTGTATGATGATCATAGAAAGAAAGGAATGAATATTCTGACCGAAAAAGAGTTTCGAGGCTATTATGCTCTTCTTAAATTGGATAAGCATCCTGGTTATAAAGTAAGTAGCCTTTGTAGTGCTTTGTTTATATGATTTCATTTGCTATGAAAAAAAAACAAGGAACTAATCTAGTCATGCTAGGTTGAACCTGCAGAACTCTCCCTTGAAATTGCTAAAATGACTCCAGAGATAAGGCAGACTCCAGAAGTTCTATTTGCTCGCAGTGTAGCAAGGTTGTAATTCCCATTGAAGTTTATATATATACATATAATTATGTTTTTGATCTGACCATTCCTTCATTTATTTTGCAGAGCGTGTCGAACCAGTAATTTTATTGCCTTCTTTCGGCTTGCAAGAAAAGCAACTTACCTTCAAGCATGTCTAATGCATGCTCACTTTGCAAAGGTATGTGATATTCCTGTCTTCTATTTTGTGCTCAATAAAGACCATATGACTGGACTTGTCCTTGTAAAGCTTAGGGCTGCCATTTATAGACTGGGCATGCATTTATTCAATCATTGCAGGTAATTTAGGAAATTGTTGAAGTTGATTGGGGACAAAATTACTCTACCATATCTTGCCCATTTTTGTCTAGATAATAGAACATCTGTCCCATAAAGCATATTGAAATGATAACTAGGTAAAATTAATTTCATTTTATTTTATGTAATCCCTTTCTGTCTGCAATACATTAGTGGAATTCACTTTATTAATGATTTTGGTTATGTGACTAACCAACTTCTGATCAGAAATCCTAACCCTTATGTCTTGTGTTACTTTTACCAGTTGCGTACCCAGGCACTTGCTTCTCTGCATTCTGGTATACAGAATAACCAAGGAATCCCTGTTTCTCAAGTTGCTAACTGGCTTGCTATGGAGGTATATTTATTGGATAGATTTGGATATGTGCGTCTCATTTTTCCATTTTTCTTGTTTCATTGGGGAGTGTGGGTGCTGAGGGTGCACGACAGGAAATGGCATACCTGAATTTCCAACTTTCTCATAGATTCACCTTTGTTGTATTAATTAGGATGAAGGCATAGAGGGTCTCTTGGAGTATCATGGGTTCTTGCTAAAAATATTTGAAGAACCTTATATGGTGAAGGAAGGTCCATTTCTCAATGTTGATGTTGACTATCCCACCAAGTGTTCAAAACTTGTGCATAAGAAAAGGTCTCGAAGGATAATTGAAGATATTTCACTCTCAATTCAAGCAGAATCACCAAATGTTGAGACTGTGAAAGAGATTGAAATGAGGAAGCATGAACCACAAGTAGATTCACCTGTTGAAAATGATAGTTCTGTCCAGAAGCCTGATGAGGAAATTCCAGACGTGGTGGCTATTTACTCACCTGAGGATAGTATGTCAGGAAAGACATTTAAGGATGTTCAAGACAGTCGAAAAGATCAAGATATTTCTTGTCCTCTTCCATCACTGCTGAGCTCTCCTTTTCCTAATATTATACCTGAACAACAGTTTACTAGATTTGATGTCTTCAAGGGTATCAATTCAGATTTGATTGCTAGAGGCTCTCCAAAGAGAAACTTTCAGTTTAGTGTTGAACAAAGGCCATTGGAGAATATACCAAAAACAGCTCCACCTGAAAGTTCATTAGGTTATAGTTTTTCAGTGCCACCTCCTGTGTCCCAGGGTGTATTCAAGGATGACTCTCTGATTATTCACCAAGAGCATGAAGATGAAATTAATGAAGCTAGAGAAAATTGTCAAGATGAAGAAATTGCTGAGGCCAAGCTGAAGTTGTTCTTAAGGTTTTTATGGCTTCTTTCATTTCAGAATTTTATATTTTTACTTACACATGAAATGTTTGCATGTATGTACTATTTATTACTATTTTTACGTTGTTTTGCTGATGACTTCCTGTCAGGTTATGGAGGAGGCGAGCATCAAAACTAAGAATGTTACGTGAAGAAAGGCAGTTAGCATCAAATGCTGCACTAGACTCTATGCCATTGGGCCCCCCAATTCAACATTATTTATATGTAAGTATGACGGGATTTTTGTGATTTTTTTTTGAACATGTATCTTTGACTTGGTTTACTTATCTTTGACTTTGGTGGTTCCCTTTTTTGATGTAGCGACCTGGCAACTTCAATAAGTTTGACATTGATGTAGCTATGAAGGAGAGATATGAAAAACAGGAGAAATCATGGTCAAGACTTAATGTTTCTGATATAGTTGCCAGTACACTAGGCAGAAGAAATCCAGATTCTAAATGCTTGTGCTGGAAAATTATTCTATGCTCTCAAATGAACACGGGATATGAAATGGGGGCAGCAGGCACTTGGTTGGCCTCAAAGTTCATGCCTTCTAGTGATGAAGATGTGGTCTTTTCATCTCCTGGCTTGGTAATATGGAGGAAATGGATTTATAGTCAATCTGGCATCAATCCTTCCTGCTACCTCTCTGTAGTTAGGGATACAGCATTTGGTAATCTAGATGAGGCAGTATCCGGCGCAGGTGCTGTTATGTTTCTTGTGTCTGACAGCATCTCATGGGAACTTCAGAGGTCTCATCTTCATAATCTTCTGATGTCAATTCCATCTGGGGCCTGCTTGCCTCTTTTGATCTTGTGCGGGTCATACGAGGAAAGGTTTTCTTCTGCTATAATTAATGAGCTGGGCCTTCAAAACATTGATAACTTGAAGATCAGTAGCTTTCTGCTTGTTTTCCTCAACGAAAACCAGTGGATCGAACACTCAAGTGGATTTTTCAGTGATACACGATTAAGGGAAGGGCTGGAATGGCTGGCATGTGAATCACCATTGCAACCCAACGTTGGCTGTGTGAAAATACGAGAACTTGTTCACGACCATCTCAAGTCCTTCCCAGGGGTGCAGGGCATTGTCATGAACTGCAACTTGGGGCCTAATAACTGCATCTCATTGTTCAACGAAGCCTTAGATCGCTCAATAAAGGAAATTACTGCTACTGCCAGTTCAAATCCCACTGGTTGGCCATGTCCAGAAATTGGTTTACTTGACAAGTTTCGTGATGAAGATAGAGTAGTGAAAATGTGCTTGCCAACTTTGGGATGGAGCTCAAACGAGAATACTGAACCAATTATTCGTGCTTTGCAAAACTGTAAGCTCCCTACTTTTCCTGGTGATTTATTCTGGTTAGCCAGAGGTTCTAAAGTTAGACAGGAGATTGAGAATCAGAGAAAACAGCTTGAGAATTGCTTGATCCAGTACTTGACTCATACTAGTAAGACTATGGGAATTTCTTTGGCAACAAAAGAGGCTCGTGTCACAATGCAAAGCTGCGTGAGGCTTGAGCTACGTGGCTCAAATTACCATATAGTTCCTCATTGGGGTATGATTTTTCGTAGAATTTTCAACTGGCGTCTAATGGGTTTATCTAGCAGGGAAATCTCCACGGCTTACATCTCAGAACATCATCATGTTGCTCTTCCAAATGTGAGCCCTGAAACATGGCTATCTTATTATCCGGACACGTCTTTAGATGAAATAATCAGTGTTAGCTGCAGCTCTCCTCTTCCCGTTATGCATCAACCACTTCAACATCTTCCAAGGAGGGCTTCAAATGATGTATTCCATGCCACTGTTAACCAGAGGGATGCTCAAACCAATCTTCCGCTCGATAAATCACCTACCATGGATTCACCTACAACATTTTTTAATGCCAAACCAAATAGAGAAACTGACAAATTAAGCAAGCTATTGGAACAGTGTAACTTGCTTCAGGATAGCATAGATAAGAAGCTTTTTGTATACTACTAATGCCCACAACACTGTTCACCATTTTTTGTATCTATCCTACACTAAACTAAATCTTCATTTATAGGAAATTTTGTACAATAAGTAAATTCTCCTTATTTTTCCATTTCCTTTTACCAAATCAAAATTTATGGATTGTGATGCTGACCATGACAATCATTAGTATTCATCATACGAGAGTATAAAAATATTTCTTCCTAAAAGTATTTTACGTTTGCGATTCTTTTTTTAAAAAATTGTATAACTAATCTTGAATTCCATTTTAAATTTATTAATTGAACTAAATTCTTATTATGCATATTTCGCATAACATGATCTTAAAGATAATGTTTATGATATTTTCCCTAATATTTAATCATTTTTATTTACGTGGCGTGACAATTACATGTGTGTATATATTTGACTTTCATTTAAACACTTAGTCCACAAATTCAACTTCTTTAACAATTTTAGATGATATCAGCTACAAATAATAGATAAACTAGTTTTAAGGGCCATTTGTTAATTTGGTCAATCATTTTGTCATTTTTACAAAATTTCAGATGCTAATTTCATTGATAATTGATAAGTTTCTCCATTAGTTTAAAGTTTCTTTTATATAGATTATCAAGACAAGTTTACTAAAATAGTTATTTTCAATAAATACAAACATTCTCTCCATAAATATTCAAGATAAATAAAAAATTGAAAAAAAGAGTATATTTTATAAATTTAAAATAAAAGTAGAATTGTTTCGAAATGAATATAGGGGTATTTTGGAGAGAGGAAGTATAAAAGAAGGGTTGCTAAATGTTCATATTAAATAAAAAGCACGTGTGTGCGTCTTTGAGGTCCTTCCATAATGGTATACACCAAATAACATGGTACTCTGTTTAAGGATATTGCTCATCAATGTTGCAGTATGGTCCATCCATGCCAGAGAGACTCATCATCACTCTCATATTGCATTTAATCATTTTTAAACCATTTTTTAAATATAAGAATTTCCCAATAAAGGAGGTAAACATTAAACAGGGTTATGTACCTTCTCCCCAATTAATGACTTTAGGTGCCAAAATAAATAAAATATTAAAATCGATAATTCCACAATCACCAATAAAAGTCTTGATAAATTATATAAATACAAATTAAAAACTAAAGAAAATTAACCTCGTGAGTTAATCAAACTCAACCCACCCTCAATTCAGAAAATAAATAAACAAATAAAAGAATTGGATTAAGCTGAACCCCGTTTTGAAAGTTAAAATAGTTCATGGGGCTCAACAATAAGTACCATTTGAGACTTTGTAAAATTGTTGTTGTGCTGAAAAGATGCTTCCACTTTTCTAATAAAGTCATTAATTTGTTATTGACCTTTTGAAGCTGTCTCATTATTTGCTAAATGAGAATGTGCTTTGCAATTATTTGTAGTTATTAAGTGGTAGCAACACTCTAATACAGTTCTTTAATTATTTAAAAATACGTGTAAATATCAAATAATTGATATTTCTTGGAAGAGAATAATTCATAAAAAGACAATGGAAATAATGGATATCGTGTGCCAAAGATGCTACCACTTTTCTGACATATTCAGTCATCTTCTTTAGACATTTTAACTTATTTCATTATTTGAAACATGAAAATACGCCTAGCAATTAATTGCATTAGTTATTAATTTTATGAAAAGTGATAGCCATTCTTTCTTATACATCCTCTCACATTAATTGAACTTCAGAATTTCTTTCACTAGTGAAGAAAAAAAAACTACTATTAAGGGACATGCAGCATAAATTGCAGAAAAAAGGTGTTAAAAAACATATTCCTAACCATTTTCTTACATTCAGTTTACGGAATCGCAACACAATGAATAAGTAATTTACAAGAATTTACAAGAATTGAGGTGCTTAAATGAGTTAATTACTTGTAGTTCCAACCATTCATCGAGCCAGTCAGTAATTTGCAGAAAAGACATGAAACTAATCTTGAAAAGCAATAAAAAGAATTCAGATGCTTCTAAAAGATACAGTGGATCCAGCATGAGAACGAGGATAATGGATTTACATTTTAAATAGCACATGGGTTGCCTTCCAAGTTGACCATTGACTACAGAGTAATGCAAATAGTAGTAGTCAATTAGTCACCAGCCAAACTCCTTTCTCCTAAGTTATTTATAGACCTCATTCCAAAGTTTAAATTTGGGGAGTGGAGTTGTAGAGCTAGCTACTCAGCAGGACAAGTTCTAGTGTTACTTCTGAAGTGCTTCTGTATGGTTATGACAAACAACATGAATTAGTAAAAGATTGAGAACAGAAAAAAATGACCATCAATCATTTGTGCTTTCTACATTCTGAAAAGGGATCCTTCAGCTGCCAAGATAATGCACCTCAAACAAGCAACCATCAGCAGCCTGACAAAATTGGGTCAGCAATTTGGCTTAATGAATAATACTGGCAAGCAAGCAAAGTTTATGGCTGTAATGCAGAAGTTTGAAGAAGAGTAGACAGCGAAATGTACCACCAAGGAGAAAGTATAAGCATACATACTGAAGCTTCCACAAAGCCTCTCTCCAGTCACTGTAAATAGAAAAGGGGGAATGAAATGAAATAAAACTATAACAAAAATCCTAATCAAATAATTAAGAGAAATGCTACCAACTTACTCTTTACAAAATTCTTTTTAACACATTCTCAAGTTGAAATTTATCGAAAATCATAAAATTTGTGTAGGTCTTACTACCCGCTACTTAATGAACCTAATTCATAATTTTCTAGTTTTCAAAAAAATTTAACCAACAAGGAGTGTGTTGCTACACCTCACTGATCATTATGAAACAATGCTAGTGTAACTGTACCAATTCAATAGATGTTTGACATGCTGGAGAAGGGACCACTATGGCTGGGCTTCTAGTGGAGACCACATGCTGTGGACAGGACTGTAAATCAGAGAAGCCATTCCTGACTGAACGATAAACATCTAACCCAGTAGTGGCAGATAATTCAGACGCTCCCTTTACCCTCTTGCTCTTGGTCCTTGTTACAGTACTGACATTGACCTCACCTGATCCAAGTCCAGATGTACCTGACTACAAAAAAAAATCAAAAGATTAGATAAGATGCGATAGATTCAATGATTTTAATCACAAAGGGAGTTTAGCTTTTCTATACAAGATAACACTCACTAAGGAAAAGCATTTGAGAGACAAAAGGGTAAAATATTACTGTGTAATTTGTTAATAGAAGTATAATTTTCTCGAAGTTGGTAAACTATAGATCCCCATTCGGTAATCATGAGTAACCAAACCTGAAAGCTGACTAAACTTAATCATTGGCCATTTAAAAACCTAAAACGAGGTCTAAATATAGTATTACACACTTAAAACTTCAATCCAGAATAGGAATAGCCTCAGAAACTTCTCTAGGGGCTCCAAGAAAAGGTCACTTCTTACCACCGCTAAACATTTTGGGGCATCGGGCAGTGGGGGGTAGAGAATATTTAGGGACATTGTAAGTCTAACATCTATTCCAAATACTAAATGAAGAAAACATAAATAAGATAAGGCGAAAGAATTACTCGAGTTATCATACATTAGATAGGCCTTTGATCTGAACAATAATAATTGTTATATCATCGGTTCGACCCTCATGTTCTAACCATAGTTTATATGACTCTCCGGCAATGGCAGCACATGCATCACGGGGATCTGAATAACTTGCTGCCTGCACGATAAAAGAAATCATACAATTAATCAGGATAAGACTTTGAATAGTAGTTCTACTTATCAGACGTGCTAACTAGTGGGAGGTAATTTGTACACAACTCAGTTCACAATAATTTGTGAAAATGTATTAAATAGGACAAAAAACATTGGATATTTGTGTATGCTAATAATAACGCAAATAATCAAAGATGACCAGAAGCAAGCTGTGGAATAATTTTTTTTTTCTCACTAAACAACCCACACAGGTTGAGAATGAATTATTAACAATTAATATTCAGTCCTGTGAACCATTTACAGATCAAGGTTACATAATTCTGTCAGTTAATACACATGAAAAGCTGCAGGCCTTAAAAAGAAACCTCAAAACTGAAATTCATCTAAAAAAAGAATATAACACTAAAGTTGTGAGATTACAGTAACTAATATACCCCTTCTCTCGTAAGAATAACTACATATTAAATACCATTAATACACACTGTTGTCATAAGATCTAACAATCGAAGCATGACAAACAGAATAAGAGTGAAACGACTAGTAGTTAGATGATTTAGCAAACATCAATTTGAGTTGTAAGACAGAATATGATGAGTTAAAAACATTATTCCTCGCAACGCAACCAATAAAAAAATAAACATAAAAAAGATAAAAATACGCCATAACAGAAAATCTTTAGCAACCTTGTACAGCAAAAAATATAATTACATGAAGAAAAAAAAAATATAATTGCAACTTGCACGCTGCAAGCCTCGTCAGAAAACATACAACTTCTTAAGGAACATAAAATAGGTCTTACAATAAATACAGTAAGTAAAATTCAACCAATGAAGATATTATCAAAATAATTACTAAAGTTTATAAATCAGCAAGACGTTGCAGGCCATACCATATCAACAACAGTTTGGCTGGATAGGAACTCAAATACACCATCACTTGCAACAACAAAGAAAAGATGGTTAGGTGTAAGCTGGACCGTTGACACTTCAGGAACAGCAATTACACCAATTGTCTCAGCCAACATATCCCCTACACTCCTTGTAAATGCAGCTCCAGGAACCATTCCATTCTGAACCCACAACCTAGGAGGGTCATCACCCTGACTCTCTTCATCACCCCAAGTCTGAATATCCGGATCCTTATGCCCTTCCACCTGATCAACACTCAAAACCCTTGCCCCAGAAAGCTTCACTCTCTCATACTCATCTCTCCTAAAAGGTGTCTGATCAGTGGACAAGTCCTCAGCAACAATCCGGTTCCCATCCTTAACAGCCAGCACTGCTCTCGAATCACCAACATTAGCAACATAAAGGGTGTTCCCAATAACCAGCACCGTAATTGCAGTGGTGCCACTCAAAGAATCATCAATCTCATTCTTATGCAAGTCCTCATTTGTGGTCAAGAATGCAGAAGTGTAAGCCTTAACAGGGTCCTCCAACAATGCAGTGTCACTTGACAAATTTTCCACCAACCTATCCTTCACAAAGTTTGAACACTGGGTACCAAATTCGCCATGCCCATCATAAACACCAAAGAAATGGACACTCGGGTTACCTTGGAACTGTGTCCTAAAGCAGAAACTATCCTGGTTTTCTTTATCGGGTGAATCAGGGTAGTACCCCCTCTGAGTGAGCACAGAGTATTCTAAAGTGAAGTTATGGGAAGGAACAGGAACAAATTGCAGTGAACTCTGAGTGAGAATGTGTTTCCTCTGGGCACTGTAAGGGCCAAGTTCTCTGAAGTCTCTGGAGCCACCCACTGAAGGGGAAGGGTAACGGGTACAGCACTTGCCATGGACACAACCCATGTTGAATAGAGAAGCTAAAAACAAGAGCAGGAGACTAAAAAACAGAAAGCAAAGGCGAATGTGGCTCCAAGCTTGAAACTTGGAGAAACATGAAGAAACAAAAACAAACCCTAAAGACAAGTAGGGGGAAAATTGGGATTTTGAGGATGACAAAAAGAAAAGGGTGAGTGGAGAATTATGGAGAAGTGAACAAAAAACGGGAATGATTTGAAGGAGGGCAGAGAAACTAAAAAGGGGGTGGGGGTTGAGAAAAGGAGAACCCTAGAGGGAGAGGAAGGGTTACCCCACCAAAAGGAAGAGACATTTTGGGGTTTGATCAAAGGAAAATGGGTGGGTTGGCATTAAGAACGTGTGGAGTGGGGCTAGCGAAAGGGAAAGGAAGAATTGTACTTTTCGTTTGGGAGCAGAGAAGGAGCATAGCATCGAAGGAAAATGGTTGAAGGAAGCAACACTCCAAAGGGAATGGGTTTCTGGTTTCTTCTCCCGAGAGAATGACAGTGACACACGCACACGCAGACACACTCACAGCGACACCATTTCAGATTCTATTCTATTCTATGAGTGCATGTCTCTACCCCTTCTTCCAAACACTTCTCTCTCTCTCTCTCTTTTTCAATTATTATCTCTCCTCATATATTTTTATCATTACTCAATAAATAATAAATACCATAAATCAATAATATCACTGCAATTTCTTACTAAATTTATCACTTTCTTGATTTCTGTCAATTATTGACTAAGTTTTTTTTAATTTCAAAATACCACTCTTTATTACCAGACCTTTAATACGGTTTTGGGAATTTAAAATGTTTAATGAAACCTGATTGTTTTACTTTTAACGGACATTTATTATTTTTCCTTTTTAGGCTCACGTAACGGTGTTGCTTTTAATAGGTATTAACTGGTCAATTTGAAAACATTTTAAATTTATTCACAGTTTTGGGATTTAAAACATTTAGCAAAGGTTCTAGAAATAGCCAATGAATGACCATTTAACTCTATAATCTATTATTTTTAGAAACAAAACACTGAAAACAAAAACGAAGCATTTAATCAAAGTCGTAATGAATTCAGGAATGGTAGGTGCTGAGTCTTTTATTGGCTCATATTTTGGCATTCAATCTCAAATTATTGAGACATCACTTTCAAGTTTCAAAGTAAAATGATATACCAAAACAAAAATATTCAAAGTAGACTTTCTTTCCTTCTCATATTTTTTTAATATTACAATTATAAAAATCATTTTCAATAATTATAATGATAAAATAAATCATGTAAAAATTGCCCTTTGAGGCGTATTCCATTTTGATGTTGATGGGAGGTAGGTTGAAACCCATTGCACCTGAAATGCTAAATACTTAAACTATATATATAATTGAGTCCATGAAAAATACTAAAAATCCATGAGAAAATAGGTAGAGTGGAACAATATAGAATAGAAGTTTTATAATCAAATTAATTATGTTTAGCGAGCTTGTCAAAACCATTCCATGTTTATAAATCAATCATTTCTAAATTATTTAAGTAATAAACAATCATAACTCCAATAGCAAAACCATCAAATATATAATCTCCATCAAATTGATACTCTTGACAAATTTAAATGTGTACAATAAACTCAAAATAATCATCAATCCCTTAATTTAATATCATCATCAAACAAATATCAACCAACATTTTTTTTCATTTGGAAAGTTCATATTCCTTGGATTCTTTGAGTAAACTACCTACCAAATCAAATAATCAATTCTCAATATATATTCTAAAGTTTTATGCTCATTTTAGATTTCACACCTAAATAAAGATAGAGATGAGATATTATTTTATTTTAAATTGATTAAAAATATTTATTTAAAATATTAACTCATACAAAAATTCGAATAAAATTGCAAATTAAAATATTAGTGGAAATAAATTTAGTTTTTCTAAAAACCTAATTTAAATAAGTTATACAAAGTACACATTTTTAAAATAATTTCAATTTTGCAAGAAAAATATCAAGGAAATACGAGAATCCTAATTATAAAGTTCCAACAACTTAAAAAAAACTGTGCATTCAATTTTAAAAATTTGCTGGCTGTGGGGTTCGAACCCACGCGCACTTATGTGCAGAAGATCTTAAGTCTTCCCCCTTAACCACTCGGGCAAACCAGCTTAATTGATATATATTTTAAATGGAATATATTAATATTCAATTACCATACTCATATCCTACTTTATAAAATATATATAGCTTTTATTAAGTTTAATTTTAAATTTCAATGTTTCTTTCTTATTCCTCTTCCTTATCTAATCTTAAAAAAAAAAAAATCCTAGATAAGAATAAAACAAAACTCTCTAATGCTTGTAAAGTGGGTTTCATGAGGACTTTCTTGGTTTCACTATATCTTTTATCACTCCCATTTTATTTGTTATTTTTTCTTCTCAAAAATAGCCTTTTTATTATACAACAAGATGTGTTTTTATTTTGTTAGGAAGAGCACTTTCCTTCCTGGATAACAATTTTTTTGTTATGCATTATGCACAACAAAAATGTTTTTTTTTTTTATCTATTCCAACCTAATATCACATTTTCGCAATGAATAATATACAATAGAAATATGTTTGTGTTACAGTAGATAATTTTGAATATCAAGGAAAACATATTTTGGTGTGTGTATCGTTAAAAATATGACAATAAAAATACATTTGTGCGATGAGAAGGGTTATTAAAGAGAAAAGAAAAATATAATTGATGATAAAATGAGTGTAATGTTAATGTTTTTCTCTTCTCTGCTTCCTTTCTGTCACTGTTCCTCTCTGGATCCTTCTGTTCGTTAATGTTAATGTTAATGTTACTCATTACAACGCTTTCTTAAATAAAACAATATTCACAGCTTCCTCCAAAAATAAAAATAATAATATAGAAATTTAAATATAAAAATTACAAACACTTCCTGTTATTGAAGCCAATTACAGAAAAGACAAATGAGAGAAATATAGGGACAACTAATAAAAAAAGACAAATGAGAGGAATATAAGGACAACTAATAAAAAAAGACAAATGAGAGGAATATGGGGACAACTAATAATAGTTATCTGACCCTTACATATACAAAGGATGAAAAAAATAAGTTCACGACCTTAAATAACCAACTTAACTTTTACAAAAGATGAAAAAAATAAGAAAAGGTTCACTGTCTTAAACAACCAATATATGATTAATGCACTGTGTTTGGTGAGGAAAATGCTATAATTAAGGTCAAATTGGTTGAAGAGAGTAAGGGAGAAGAAAATGATTAGAAAAGAACTTTCATTCTTGTTATGTAATTACAACACTTCTCTTAAATGACGTGTCGGTGTCGGATACTCATATCGGACACCGACACTCGTATGACACTTGTAGGACACGTATCTGTGAAGTGTCCAATTTAAAAAGTATTTGTTGGATTTCTGACAATTCTAGTACGGTTCTAACATTGATAGCTGTCGTTTTGCTGTCAAATTAATATGATTCTAGCGTAGACTTGTCTAACACTAGAGAGATGATAGTATAATTGTAGACAAATGTCCCCAAGTCGTCTCCCAACGAATCCAATAGT
>Ga0123342_1002375_pt1 | contig 31290 bp, 23 predicted proteins | sample Turbeawhitnodule_FD_89960 | JGI IMG/M metagenome (GOLD analysis project Ga0123342, IMG submission 89960) | Root nodule microbial communities of legume samples collected from Mexico - Turtle bean Mexico white nodule | ecosystem: Host-associated > Plants > Roots > Nodule | place: Mexico: Nepantla... | reverse complement strand
TTTAAAACAGCAAATCTATACTAAAATCAAATCAAATCTAATTTTAATAAAATAAACAAAATCAAAACAAATAAAAAAAATAAAATATTTACAATATTTAGGAAATTATACTCAACGAATCAAATCTTTTCCCCGGCAACTGCGCCAAAAACTTGATGACTTATTACGGCAAGTGCACCGCGTTTGTCAGAAGTAATAATTGTCCCTAAGGACATCGATCCCACAATGTATTGAAAGTGGTTGTGTTGGCAATGATCAATAAGAAAACAGACAAAGAATTAGTTGTTTCAATTGGAAAAATAGGGATTAGGTTTCATCTTTCTCACTCTCATGTATTTTGATTAGCATGTCAATATTAAGTTCTTTGATTAAAATTGATGCCGGTATAAAAATCATCTCTATAGATTCCTCGCATATAAAATCCTTAAGAATGTTCCCTAACTATCGATCCCTCGCGCATAATTATAAGAACAACTTAGAATGAAGCTCAGACTTTTAATAGCAATTAACATTTCAAGTCTATTCCTAGCACTCAAATATGTTAAGTATTGTTGTTTAGGTCCGAACCCTAAAAATACCTCTCGGCACCTAAGGTTGAGCCTCTAGCCCTCTATTTATCCTAGTTTTCTAAGGTTAGGTTGTTTATTGTGTCGCGCGCTAATGGGCTAAATTATAAAACATAAAAAAGGCTCAATCTTTCTTTGCATCTTTTTCCATTCTGGGACCTTCTATCTTTATCTTTTTATTCTCAAATAATTTATCTTTAATCCAAATCTCCAATCTTCCTTATAAATCTGCAATTAACACCAAATTTAGGAATAAAATACTTTTATTCAAATAAAGATCCTAAAAAATGTAAAAAATATAAATTAGGGATTATTTTATATGTAAATTAGCAATAAATCCTCATAAGTGGCTATATTTTAATATGAAATATTACTGAAATTAGACACTTATCAATCTCTTGGACTTAGTCGGAGGGACTCAAAATATAATTATTCTGGAGTAAATCAAGGTCGGAGGGACTCCAAATATAATTTTCTCTACAGTTAATTAAATATTTTTCAAAGAAAATTTTAATGTAATTTTTCAAGAATTTGTAAATACATATATAAAAAGGCTAGATAATCATTGATGGATAACAATCATAGAAAATAAAATTTAATTTAGTGCAAAAGATTTGAAAAAAAAAATTGGTCTATTCAAAATCACATGTTAATAAAAAAATACAAGTGATTATTTTCAACAACCGAGTCACACATTTTTTCTTTTGTTATATTTCATTTTGTAAATGATATGCATTTCAAAATTATGATTCAACATAAAGTAAACATATACAAGGAACAATGATATTGTACAAAATAAATAAATAAATAAAATAAACACAAATAAAGATCATTGAAACACCGTGTAACTTCTAAAAATATTAATAATTAATAATCATAATTAGAGAGGAAAAATATTTGCTTCACACCTCTATTCATTTTATCTTTAAAAAGTCTTAAATTACCATATAGTTAATCACAAGTTTGTGGAAGTAAGATTAGTTTTACCGGTCTCATAGTGGGCGCCAAATGTTATTGCCGAGTTGAGATATGATGATCAAAGGTGGTCTCTGAGATGATCTCTATGTGACTACAACTTCTTGATGTTTGGAATTAACAAAGGAATGAGGTAGGCTCTACCTATAGATAATACTCCGACGATCAAGTCAGTGAGAGCATACAATTTATCAATATAGTATGCATTGCTTTGAATAATACTTATCTTGCTTTTTTGGGACCATCCTCTATTTATAGAGTTTTTTGGTTTATATTTTCCACTTATCTTTTATCATCATAATAAGATCATAACATATTTAAATAATAAGAAGCACATCTTTTATCTTCCTGCATCAATTATCATATAAGGAATAAAAATCATCACATTTGAATACAAGGTTTTATCAATTAATATTTCATTAGTTTTTCCCTATCTCCATGTAACTGAAAGACAAAAAATCCCTGATATCTGGACCAAATTTTAGGAGATAAACAAGAGACGAGAAACTCATTTCTTTGTCAGACAAATATATCAAGCCTAGTCATATTAACTACTTACTCGACTATATCACATCGATTTTATGTTCGATCAAGATCATATAAGCATATAATAGATATGACCCAGACGATATTGTACCAAATTTTATATTTTTTAAATATAATTCTTGTTGTTTAATTTTTTCATTAACTAGGGTGACATTAGTGTTATATTGTTTTGTCTTATTTATCTCCACATGCTAAGTTAAGAAATGAGAAATTTTGTGGTTAATATAAAATGATATTGCTACCAATAGGTAAAATGTTAAATGATTTTTACTATTTTTAATGTAAAAAAAGGTTGTCATACCATCTCTGATGATTTCCATGTCATCACCTACAATAACCAATGTGTTGTTGCCATCACCTACGACAATCAAGGTATTGTTGTCATCACCTACAACGACCAAGGAACTCTCACCTACATTGATGGTGGTGGTGGTGATGATGATGATCCCTTAGTCGCGGTAGGTAAATCTGGTTCAAGTCATTAAAAAGCATGTCAACATCATTATCCACCACATTTTAAGTGAAAACAACAAGAGTCACTTGTCGTTTTACATTAATAACAATATCATTTTATTTTAACCACAAAATCTAACATTTTTAGTGTAGAGACAAGTAAGCAAGATGATGAGATAAAATAATAATCGCATCATGAATAAATTAATATACATAGACTCAACTTTTAAATATAAATTTGAGTAGTGAGTATAAACATGTTTAACAAGAGACTTGAAAATACTAAAAAAAATCTAAAATAAATTTATATATTTGAAAATTCTCAATTTTTTATTTTTTTCATACATACTTATTTAAAACTAAATAATTTTTTTACTCATTTTTCACGTATTTCTTCGTGTTGCTAAGAATTTCGGAAATTTTATATTTATTACACATAAAAATTAATCTAAAAACTAAAAAAAAAATACTATCTTTGTACCGAAGGGTGGGAAGGGTGGGAAGGGTGGGAAGGGTAAAATAGTCATTAAATAAAACCCTAATATTGCTCCCATTTATTCGGTGAGTGTGGTCTTCTTGCATTCGCTGACGATCAGAGGAAGACACGACGCCTCTTTCCAAACCCTTCTTGGGTATTCCTCTTTCCATTTTCACATACTAAGCTACTTCACTTTCCTCTTCCTCTTTAAGATCTGCATTCTCTTATTTTCGATCTATCGCATGTTTTATTACTAACCTTAATAATTCCCTCTTTTTTTGTTTATGTTCTTATAATTTTCGTCAGTTCGTTATGTTCGCTTAGTTAGTAAGCTATCACCATTCATTTCGATTTGAAGTATCAGTGTCTCACACTGAACTTAAAATTGTTCCGAATTTTGTTTCATTTGCTTATGATATTCTTTGTAGATGTAGAATTTATCCGTCTGTATCTGTAGATCTTGGATTCGCAGGTTAAGGGAATGAATCATAGCAGCTATTAGAAAGGACAATAGTCTGTTTGATTTCTATTTTCTTTCAAAAGAAATATTTTTTGAAACAAATTTTAGATCTTGTTAGATTTTGGATGGGATTTGCCGAGTAGCATGAAATTGTGTTGAACACTTTTTAAATCTAAGAAGTGAGAAGGGAATCAACCACACCTGAGTTTTGTTTTTGTTTTTCTTTCTTTTTTTCTGTGACTGCTGATGTGATTTTTGTTTAAATGCGGATAGGTAACCGTTTGAAGTGCAGCGATGGCGGATGGATTGCATTCACGGCATCCATCAGTAGTTCAGAAGTTGTCGGGACAGTCTTACTTTGTGTCCAGGCTTGCTCCTAATCACTCCAGAAACTATTCTACCAGTGGTAGTTACTTCAATGGAGGCTTGCAGTCTTTGGGTTATGCTCCAGTCACAGCACATGCGCCAGCTGAGAAAGGGGTGACTGGATTTTTGGTGGATTTCCTCATGGGAGGAGTGTCAGCTGCCGTGTCCAAGACGGCTGCTGCTCCAATCGAGCGAGTCAAGTTACTCATCCAAAACCAGGATGAAATGCTCAAGAGTGGTCGATTGTCTGAACCATACAAGGGAATTGGCGATTGTTTCTCTCGAACCATGAAGGATGAAGGGGTGATTGCTCTTTGGAGAGGAAACACGGCTAACGTTATCAGATACTTCCCTACTCAGGTGATTTTTCTTTCCTGTGAATTTGGAATGTAGGTAAAATTTGATTTTTTTTATTTTATTTTAAACATGGGACATCTGATATATTGTTCACACTGTGTATGATGTTGTACTTCTGTAGTGTCTCTATTTTCCTTTATTTCACATTTACAAAACTCATACCTATTTATGTGCCATTATATTTTTCCTGGATCTAGGTAGGATAAATATTTTATTTGCACTACACCTCATTAAATCCAGTCGCTCTGCATATTTTTTCTTCACATTGTCTTTCTGCAGTGTTGTTCTATTTTCTGAATTGCTTATGCTTTGTGTGTAAGGATTTTAAAAAATATATAGTCATAGCTCTCTTTAATTTGCATCCCTACTGTTACATTTATTTGATTTTGACGTGAGGGATGCAAATTTATATTTGGCATTTCGCTGTTTGGCCTGCAGTGTCTCTATTTCTTATTTCTGTATCGTTAATGGTTTCTTTTGTTTCTTTTCAGGCTCTGAACTTTGCTTTTAAGGATTATTTCAAGAGGCTTTTCAACTTCAAAAAAGATAAAGATGGCTACTGGAAGTGGTTTGCTGGGAATCTGGCGTCTGGTGGAGCTGCTGGTGCTTCCTCCCTCTTGTTTGTCTATTCATTGGATTATGCTCGAACTCGTCTTGCAAATGATGCCAAGGCTGCAAAGAAGGGTGGTGAGAGGCAGTTCAATGGCTTGGTTGATGTTTACAGGAAAACCATCAAGTCTGATGGTATTGCTGGCCTGTATCGTGGTTTCAACATCTCGTGTGTTGGAATCATAGTGTACCGTGGTCTTTACTTTGGAATGTATGATTCTTTGAAACCAGTTGTCTTGGTTGGTGGATTGCAGGTAAATATAAAATTTGAATTTGAAATCTCGTCTGTTTTACTACCTGGGTATTAACTACTCATCTTCATTTCAGTTTCTTTTGGATTTGTGTTTTTTAGATGTGCCTAACCATATTTGGTTTAAACATTTTCCTAATGATGCTATTCTATATGTTTTTATGTTTACTTACCTTTGTTATCCTTCTTGTTAACAGGATAGTTTCTTTGCAAGTTTTCTTCTGGGATGGGGAATCACAATAGGTGCTGGCTTGGCCTCGTACCCCATTGATACCGTGCGTAGAAGGATGATGATGACATCTGGAGAAGCTGTAAAATACAAGAGTTCTTTGGAAGCATTCAAGATAATTATCGCAAAAGAGGGTACAAAGTCACTCTTCAAAGGTGCCGGTGCAAACATATTACGTGCTGTTGCAGGTGCTGGAGTGCTTGCTGGATATGATAAGCTACAGCTCATCGTGTTGGGAAAGAAATATGGTTCTGGTGGTGGAGGTTAAGACACAGATAATGACGACAATAACGATCTGGGGCAGTGATGTTGTTTCCCCTCTGCATTTGAATAACTTCGATGAGAAATGGTTTTGAATTTTCCCCGAATGTTGGGGCTTTATATTAGTCCTGCAAACTTGAATTTTAGTTGGATATTACATGTGTTAAGCTTATAATTCGTGTAATTTTTTTAGACCTGTTGGTTGATGTAGTTGAAGTCTACTGTTTTATTGTTCATGTTTGTGTGGAAGGTGTTAAGAGCCTTATGAAAGTTGCGTGTCTTTGGCACGTTTAAATTTATTTGCGTTTTTATCTTAATAGTGGTTTTGGTTCTACAAATTTTACAAAATTTGTTGGTCCCATGCATAATCCTGCAGTATTTTCTCGTTTGGAATGTGAGCTTCTTCTGCCAAAATTGGAAAATATTAAAGTCAGTGAACCGTTGTTGAGAAATTTGAGTATTGAGAAGCTTTTGATTGAATTCCGTGGGAAAATCTTGTGCCATTTCTTCCTTTTGTATTATTCCTATTCTTTAATTTGTTTAATTTTAAAAGATAATTTTAATCCTATGTATCTATCTTTTTAAAAACTTCAAAAATGTTGATTATATTTTCAATTATATTTTTAGCTTCCATTAATTCTTATTTATTTTTCATAAATAAGAGAACATTAATAATGAAGTCATACAAGGAATTAAAACTATAATTTTAATGTAAGTTAAGCTACAAAATGAAGTATAATTTAAACTATCATTTTTTAATATTATCTACAAAACCAATTGATAAGTTTTCATTCATTAGAAGAGTTTATTCTACAAAACTAACACTTGTATAATCCATCAAAATGTATTACATTATATTCAATATAGAATTAAGATAACTTACGATATCTAAGCCTCAATTTTAGCATTATTCCCCGTGAGTCAAAGTCTTAAACAAATTTTCATTTTATGCCACTTGGTGACACTTCACTCAACACTCATTGCTCAAAACCATCCTCTAATGATTATTCTCAAGGTAATTTTTTCCAAGATATCAACAACCAATTTTGATATTAATTGATAAGCATAGAAGCACTTGTGTAACCCACCCTTAAAAGATTAGCTTTTGATGGTGGATTCCCCAATGTTTGAATGTCTATCAATTCAGAGTTTTCACTAATAGAAACTTATCACCAAAAAGGAAGTTGAGTAAAGTGTTTAAGGGTAAAAGTTAATATAGATGTAAACTACAAGAAACAACATTATGATAAAGACTTGTCTAGTAAATATCATTACAAAAGTGTCAATACAAAAGACAAAAACAAAAGATATATGACAAGTAACTAAGGATGAAATTAAATAGATTGTCAACTGTTAGCTAGTTACGTTTTTTTTTCTATTTTTCATCAGCAATAGCTAGTTACATACATTTTCTTACGACAAATTTATAAATATAGATCATGGATAAGCATTAAAAAAATGCTGAAATATGAAACTTCAAACCAATGTGAGAGCATATTCAATAAAAGTTTCTTATAAATTTTTTTACCAATAAGAATATTATTTTAATCTGGATCTCATGAAATACGATTTCCTTAAAATGAAAAAAATTATTTATATAAGAAACTTTATTTATTTTAAAGAATTTGTTTATTGGATCTACATTAGTATACTATTTTTATTGATAAAAAAAATCCATTGAAAATGCTCTTAACACAGTTTGTTGTTTGAGTCACTTGGTGCCATTACACTGAATTCTGTCCAATGCAAACTAAGCATGTATTTATTTATGATGCAATGATGCAGTCAAGTAGAAACACTTTTAGGATTGCCATTGGACTAAAAAGATATGACAAACGACTAAAAAATGACCATAACTTCATGTTGGACAGTAACAAAGGAAGAATAAAAATAAATTTTGTATTGAGAATAAAATACAATTAATGTTCATGGCCCTTCCAAATTATTTACATACACTAGGCATCTGCGATAAGGTGGCAGAATGAAATTACAAAATTTGTATGAGCAGAAGAAACATTCAGTCCTGAACATGAGAAGAAAAGGTTGAGCACCAAAGGCAGTGTGATTTCATATTAAATGTAAAACTTGGTCACTTAAACATATGCTAGACTATGACGTTGAGCAGGGTCAGTTGATCCTATTGACATAGAGAGTGAAGAAAGGTGTCTAGGCAGGGGGTAATGGCCGCCGGCAAGTTGGACACTCCATCTTTATATCCATCCATCTTTGCAAACAGCCAAAGTGGAAGAAATGATCACAAGGTGTCACCTGTGTAACACTCTGAATTAGAACAGGTTCATGTTGTAAAACTGTAATTTGAATTGAAAAAATGATGGTTATACACTCCTCATATTTCTTGAGATGGCACACTAGTAGTCTTTTCTTGGTACTACAGGATATAATGTGTTTTTTTTTGGATAACTCCAAGTGTCATGTAAATTATTTCAAACCATTAAAAGGGTTACTATAAGGGTTAAAAAGATAAGGCTATATGGTATGAAATATTAAGAAATGAGAGCAAGTTGAGTAATTTATTCTTCATATTCATAATCACTTACCATGCAATCATTAGATCGCTGGGAAATATCAATGGCTGTCATGCAAATCACACAGTCTGTAGCATGTCTTGTTTCCTGATCAAACCTCCTATAATAGCTGTATTTCTCAGGGAGAATCTGCAAGCCATGAAGATGAAACATTCATGCAAATTCAGAATGAGAAAAGAAAACAAAAATGCTGGATGATTATTTAAATTCACTTAGGAAAGCCTAGAACCAGTTTCCAAAACAATGAGGATAATGTAATGTTATTACTCTTTGCAACATAATCATGCTTAGGTTAGGGTCAAGGATGTCTATGAAATGCTTCAAATTATTAACGGAACCTGGTTACAACTAAAATATAGAATAACAAGTATTTTCCCATTAAATGGGGTTTGGTACATGAAGCAAATGATGCGATGCTCGGTTTGAGCTCAACCTTTTAGAAGAGGCAACTATATTTAAGAATTGTGAATGTGTTAATGGTTATTTGGTTATAAAAGTATTGAGAAGAGGTAGTTGGGACCAACCTGACGAGGAATGAACCAACGTGACCCAAGATAGTGCTGAAGTAGGAGAATTGCAGCTTGAAGTCCAATAAATACAGCCAAACAAACACACCAGGTCTTGTCTGGCTCTATGCGCATGAAGTTGTTAGGGCAACCAAAAATATATAATGGGATTGCTAGCCTAGTGACGGTTATCCCTAAGATATAATGAGGATGCAATGGTTTGCGCGAATCGCGAATAACATTGGTGATTATCTGAGGTATCCAAAAAGAGTACATAAGAAGAAGAAGAGGTCTCAAATAATTATGGAACTCATACATGAGTAGAATGCCTCCCAACAAGATCCCATCTGCATAAGAAATTAAGCTGTTAAATTTGAGCCCCTCTTTTTCAGAAGAAAGAATTATTTCCATTAGTTGAAACAACAAGAAACAAATAGCTAGAGTTCTTAGGCATTCTTCTACAGTGGAATATACAACAAGAACAAAGTAGGTGAGGTCAGTTACATAGATTACATGACATCATTTTCCTCGGTTAAAAACCAAAAGTTCAGAGGTATTGATAGAAAATATGTTGGAGAATATTTGGAATGAAAACACCAAGAATCTAAGCTATAAAAAGGATTAATTTGAATGAAAACATATATATGCAGCACTACGAGATTTATTTACCATTCCTTAGCTCATTTATAATAGTGCTTGGTGACCCTCTGTTAATGCATGGTGTAAGTTCATAGGTTTACGTTGGCCCAAATAAATAGCAAAAAAATACATTAAATTTATTGCTTGTTTAATGGCATTTTAAAGAGCAATTCAAATGACAAAAAACATGAAGTTATTAAAATTTTAAGCAAGCATCATAGTTTTTCTATTCTGGTATAAAAATAAACTAAAGCTGTAATTGAATCTTGATCAGTAACACAGCAATAAAAGTAGTTTAACTCAGGAAATAAAAAAACTTGATCATGCATCCTAGAGAGCCAATGACACAAAGGAAAACTCATGTTGAAGAGATCAGACAAGCATTTAGCAGGACAGAAAATTTAATTCTAGATGAGTACTTACAGAAACGACTGTATAAAACTGAAAGTTCTCGCCTCATTGTTTCCCAACCTTCACCATTACTCAAAGGCCTACTTGCCTTCCAGATTGCAAGGAGATATCTCATCTCAAATATTGAGAAGACCACAAACTTGAAAAATGCAGCAGTTGCAAAAGCATTAAACAATGATTCTGCAGCGCAGGAAGCAGCAACAACCATTCAGCAAACAATCTTACTACTACAAAAGAAGAATAATCAATCACTAAAGAAAAAATGACAATTAATTGTTCTGTTACATTACGCATTACAACAATCAACGAAACACAGCACAACATATTCAATATGTATCAATAATCCTCTTCCCATACCATGAACAACCCCATCCCAGCACCCCCTAAAAATGTTGAACTTTTAAAAGGAAACATATTTAAAAACCCTGCATACAATAATTATTTTAGATGCTGTATACTGTAATATGTACACTACAACTAAGAGTCGTATCAGGGACTGAAGAACGGGTAATATATCTGGTTAGTATTGGAGTATAGTTTTACTACTGTTGTTTGTAACTAGAACTTTTATTTTTTCTGAAAGACTATTGACAGACAGCATTTATCGGTAACTAACTCCTTGTTAGTTACAGGTTGTTAGTCTCTCTATATCACCTATATATAACTGACTTCACTCTATTGTATTTTGGCTTTCAGTTTTTCAATAACACAATACAGTTTCTCTTTATTCTAATAGTTAGAAGGTGCAAATAAGGTAATAAATAGTGGAGGCATTGGATTGTTCAAACTGGAATCTTCTTTCTATAGGGAATGGACTAGTTTTTAGGTATGAATGTTTGGGATGCTTACACTAATGTCACAAGGTAAATTACTTCTAAAGCCTTCTGGTTAAGTCAACAAAATTAAGGGCACAGAAAAATAATACTAGAGAGCCCTTTTCCATTTAGAAAGGAGCTTCAATATATTTTTCACCCCAAAACTGGTAGAGTCCAATAACATAATGGATTTATGTTTGGGAGGGGAGAGAGAGAATAGTCAGTAGAGCAACCTCAAGTTGTGAAATTCATAACTTACCAACTAGTATTCCTGCAGTGAGATGCAAAAGGCAAAGATAGGCATCCATTATTGCTTGCTGGCCAATCATTAGTATTGAAACTTTAGCAGCACCCTGTAAAGGTATATCTAAATCATATTCATCTTCTACAATCACATGTACATTTTTAAAAATTTATGAAATCTATGGCATGTGAACTTTCAAATAGTTTTTGGTACATTCATACCAACAATTGAAATTTTTTATATTGATTCCATTAAATACTAAACCTACGGCAGGTGAAATTTCAGAAAAAAAATCCAAAGCAAATTCTTACAGATTGAGTGCTGCTATGCTCCATTTGACGAATTAATAGAAGGACTTGCAAGAAAGAAACCTGACATATGTACATTAAGGAGCTCATGCCATAACAGATTGTGACAGAGACATAAAGCTGTAAGAATATTCATGATTGAAGGATACAAAAGTAACCACCAAGGTATAGTTCACTGCTTTGTTATAGTAGACCTCAATTTTGACAGACGTTGCATTTAACAGTAATGGTGAGAAGCAGTCCCCATCATCATCCGCAGAGGGGCTCTCCATTAACCCTTCTAGATGAAAATGATCATGTTCACCCTCTGTAAGAAATAAAGTAACAATTTAGTAATCAAAAGAACAACAATATAAAAAGTAATTAATCCACATGAAGAATGCACTCAATGGATAAAAAATGGTTAAAACTAAGCGATGCACATATAATTTTACATTCATATACGTAGCAATTGGTAATACTAAATCTGATGAAATGTTTCATAATAGCATTGGATTCATATACTGTGGACAACAAAAAATGGTTATAAAAGAAGTTATTTTATTAGAAATGGAAAAGAGTATAATCGAAGATTATAAGAAATCCTTCTAAACAAGATAAATAATACAAAAAAAGAGAAAATTATAAGTGTAAAAGAGATCCCCAATCCATGTATATGACGTACTCCTTACTTTAGAAGAAAGTATTCATTTGCAGGGAGAACACAAGTACCGTTATTTGATGATGGCAAGCGTGAAATCTGAGCAGCAATTTCAATATTACAATGTTTCTCCGCATCATGAATCAGAGCTGCAGTAACCAATATGGGAAAACACCAAGTCAATGGTGTAACTACAGCTATAACTAAAAAAGGAGTGGGGTGGGTGGCCTTCAAAAGTATACTGGTATTTAGAAAAATTACAATGTTTCCTTCTCCACATTTTATCTCGCGAAGAATCTTGTAGTACCTGAGATGAGAAAACTCCAAGCTGTGTGTACAAAAGCCATATTCGAAGCAAATAAGTATTTCTGAATGCTAACTTTTTTTTATAATAAGAGACAATTGTTTAGTCAAAGAGGGAGAAATACAAGTAATTTGAAGGATAAGGGAATCCTCCATACAAAAAAAGGAAACACAACGTAATGGTGAAAAGGACAACATCAATGGAGCAAAGCTGGTCAATCTGTTTGCATATTGTTAAGAAAGCCCCACTATGAAAGATCATTTTTGTTTAAATTCACATAAAAATATTAAGGATTTGCTACTCTCTTCAAATGGATTTGTTTAAATGAAGAAAGATGTACAACTTAAAATATTTACATTCGTGTCCAGTTTAAAGAACCCAAATATGGTCCTAACTCTTAAGCAAGTTTTTAAGATGATAAAGGATTCTAACATTTGGAAATTTTAAATAATGTTGCTACTGGAAACTTTAAACTGCAAGATTGCACTTCGTATGATGAGAATCTTATTAGGGTATTTAGATGGATATATTAAAACATAGATATTTTGATTTCCAGCTCCAAATGTTTGACAGAAAATATGAGTAATCCAACAAAGCAAGGATCAGCATTAACTGGCAAGCTTATGACTCTAAAAAAATCAAGCCCGTGAAAATGATTAAATTTTTTGGATAGAACCTATTCATTCTCCTTGAAATCTAGGACTAGGAAATATCAATGAAAAAGAGTAAAAAATGTCTAAAAACAGGAAGATATTGATCACCAAAATCGAAGTGCTATTAAGATTATTGTAAGCCATGAAATGTAATCAGATTATAAACTTTCAAAGATCAAGGATGCAAGAAGAAACATTGTTACCAGATGATATGGATTAGATAAAATATAATCTTCATTCTGATTCAACTCCCCTTCTTTTCCACTGCAACATGAGGAAACAAGAGAAACTCTTCAGCACATTCAGATATTGTAAGCTTTACTCTATGGAAATATAGGCATTTCAGTTGGACTCAAGGATTGAACACACCGAAACAGTTATATTCTGTGGTTTGCAGGATATTAAGTGTACTACTAGAACCTATTAGAAGATTTTAGAGATCTCTTTTGTAATCATTATATTAGGGTTAGAGTTCTCTATATGTAGAGGCTGATGTCTATTTCAAATCAATCAATTGAATACAAGATCTTCTTCCATTCAGATTAATCCTTTACAAGTTGGTATCAGAGCTCCCAGGATCTTGGGGCCCCTGCTTCTGCATTTCTTCTTTACCGTCTTAGCTACGGTCCCTTTTTAGGGTTTCTTGAAGTGCACCAATTTCCTTTGATTACTGAAGTTGGTTACCAGAAGTGCACCCAACTTGTGGTTCTAGCACTGCTCTTCCGCCGCCATTTGTCACCGGCAGTGGCAGAGCTTTGTTGTATGTCCTTGGTCTTCTCAAAGAAACAAGATTGATTGCAAGACTACTAGAGTTCCTATAGAACAAAACCATAGAATTGGGAGTGATGAAGGAGGTTCTAATGTAAATAAAGACCATTATCAAAGACTTGTAGGGAAGCTCATTTACTTAGCTCACACCAGACCTGACATAACATATGATGTGAGTGTAGTTAGTCAGCTCATGCAAGATCCAAGGGAGAGACATTTACAAGCTATGAACAAAATCCTTCAATATTTGAACAGAAGTCCAGGAAGTGGATTACTATTCAAGAGGTATGAAAAATAAAAAAAATGGAAGTGTATATTGATGCAAATTATGCAGGGTCTTTCACAGAGAGGAAATCTACCTCAGGATAATGCATGTTCTTGGGTGGAAAGTGGGTGACTTGGAGAAGTAAGAAACAAAATGTTGTTGCAAGGTTTAGTACAAAGGCTGAATTCCGAGCTATGGCACATGGGGTGTGTGAATTGTCATGGTTGAGAATTATTCTAAATGATCTTAAAGTGGCATGTGAAGAGTCTATGATTCTTTTTTGTGAAGTGTTTTGTTACTAGGATATTAAGTGTACTACTAGAAGCTGTTAGAAGTTCATAGAAGATTCTAAAGATTTTGTAATCATTACTTTAGGGTTAGAGTTCTTTACATATAGAGGTTGATGTACTGTTTCAAATCAATCAATTAAATAAAAATCTTCTTTCACTCATATTAATCCTTTTCAAGTTATTATGCTGCCATAAAATGGTTTATAGATCAGATTTTAAGAACAGTACATCAACTACAAAGGGTTTCCTCCTAATGAGGAATTTCCTCCTAAAACACCACAAATAACAAACTGACACGTCAATAGACTATCTCCTGCAGGCCTGTCATATCACATATATATAACATGATAAGTGTCACACCATAAAATTTAACTGCTAAATACAGAATTGCTCAGCCTACATTTTTTTCTAACAAAACCTTCAATGGCCTCAGGCCATCTCCCTCAGCAGGTTCAAACAGAACTTGGCCTATTAAGTTCATTGCAAACAGAATTTGTCTATCAAATAAACAAAAAAATTAAACAAGTGCAACAAAGCACAAAACTGATTCAAGATGAAATGTCAAATTTGGACAAATATAAGTTTTAAATTTTAAACAATTGAGACAATATAAAGTTATAAACCAATTTGAGCTCGATATAAATTTGGTCTGCACATCACATTGATGATATCCATGACATTTACCTGTTGGCGACCATTCGAAGCTGTCTAAAAGGCCATATGTATACACCTTCTATTCTGATTTGGGCACCACTGACATCGTATTCATTGTCAAACACATCATGGAATATAACCACCCCCTAATGCAAAACAAACGAAAGAAAACAATAAACTGTTATAGAAGAATAAGGACAATTTTACCGAGACAGTAAAAATAACAAGGACATGATTGAAAGTCAATCATTCTTCACAAGTATAATACTACTATTCTATAGTGAGATGAAGTCAATTGTTTGCTTTAGGATATACACAATATAGAGTTCAGGCTAGATTATTGTGCATGTGTATGTGAATATATTAGAAGTATGAAAAAATAAACTTGGCTCAGCAACTGAGACAGACGCAGGAAACAAAATGATACCCAAGACCCCTACAGATTTTTAACCTCTCTAACCATTAAATATGAATGCAGATACTTGTCCAAATAAGTGTAAAACGCACTACAATGACAAAACTAAAAAACGGCATTTTCATTCAATGGAGAAGGGCCATAAAAGTTTTAACTGTTCGTTTTCAAAAAATGGAGAAATTAGAGATGTAATGTTAAATGAAAAGATGAAATTAGAGATAGAGAAAGCAAGAGATGAAAACCTAAAAAAGGGTTAGCCAAAATTAGAGATGTAACTTTACTAATAATCACATGTCACATACTTACATTTTCAAACAAACTAGTGTACAAAGTTCATAATCATCAGAACTCCGGCATTAAGAAAACAGATAGATAGTTTCTCTAATCAAGGTCAGCCTGTTTCAAGTTTGACTTATTAAGAAAGTGTATCTATCATGCGTTATAAATTTATAATACTCCCTCTCCATTTAGTAAAAACACTTAAGCATCCATAAAAGGCCAACCTAATAAAAAACACACAAGCTGACCTCACAAGGGCAGAAACTACAGTTTAGTAAATGAAATAATATAAGAGTGATTTTAGTTCTTCAGACTAACAAAATGACAAGATTCATAGGAACTTTAATATCTTCAAGCAACTGCAAAAGCCATTAATATTTTAAATAAATGCATAATAAACGAATAAAGATTTAAGTAGAACAAATAAGAAAATATACAACATATAAAAGCTGAATTCCTGTGAAATTAGCAATACAGTTCAACATCTCACCTGAACATAATGTACTCCACTTATCTTTGTAGGAGTAGTGACTAACTCAATTACAGAATTGCCATTTGTTTTTCTGATGTTTGGAAATCTGGAAGAGCCATTTGTGGTATCCAAAAATTTCCAATTCCCTGCATTTCAAGTGGTAAACATACAAACATCCTCAGACTTCAATCAACTTATAAATTTATTCCACATAAAGATAATGGACAAAGTGTTTATTCAAATATGACACCATTTAGAAATGAAGCATATTTCAGTAAATTTCACAGAATTACTTTCAAAATTACATGATTTTTCCAAATGTCTTAATTCGTTTAGTTAATTTGAGGCAACATGCAGCCTAGTTTAAGCCTGGATACTGCTCCCTCAGCCTTTATTATGCTCTGTCCAATGATAGCAGCTTAAGAAATGTAAAACATAGGCAAAAAGGTAACCATAGCATTTAGCAACATATTTGATCCCAGAAAAAAAGAGAATTAAAGTATTAACTAATTCCAAAAAGCAAGCAGACACAGAAAAGGTTTTTTAAAGGTCAATAATATTATAAACCAATAACTTCTTGATAGCTCTGAGTTAGTTGGTTATCATTCAATCATAAATCATAAATCCTCTGAACAGACATCAGTGAAGTATTTGTTCAGCAAGGTACTTACACTAAAAAGAACCAACCAAAGCTACAACTCAAATATAACAGAAAATCACACATACACTAAGGTTAGTAATGATTACAAACCTTTGTAAGTTCCTGTTATGTTCCACTGTGAAAATGGGCCTAAATTGCTCTCGTCCTTTCTGGTAAACAGCTGCTGAGAAAAGTAATACATCAACAACATACAAATGAAGTGAGTTCACCTTCAGTCAGATTTTGACTCAATCATAACAATCCCAATTTGTCAATTCAAATAATTTCTAATCATAAGTCAGTGTTTGGGAAAATTAATATCAGTAAAACTAAAGAACAATTGAGTGAAAATCCTTGGATGTAATGATAAATCAGTAAAAGTGAAAAGACAACAATATCCTCCATCCTTTACCATAAACCAGATTGCAAATGTATTATTTATTTTTCATTTGAAGATTCAATGTTCTTTAGCTACCTTTTATACATCTTCTAAAAACATTGTTTAACTACAAAACTGGGCAGAAAGGTACTATTCGGACAGGAAAAAGAAATTTTACAAATGCCCAATACCAATTATGATTGCTCCCAATATACAAATCTACAATAGCATATATATTGATATAATAATGAATGGTCTTGGGGTTAATGAATTTGAGATGAAATTTCATCTCTGGACACCTTATGAGTTACATGTGAAAGGTAAACTCAAATGTATGACTATTTTATGCAAAAAGTACCATGTAAACCCCCAAAAAACATACCTAAAGCACACTGGCATACAATTCTATAAATAAAAATTTAAGTACCTTGTCAACGCAGCACTTTCCTTATTCTTTTCCTCACTCATTCTCTCCCAATAGCATGTATAAACATTCTGAACAAACTAAATGAACACCAATCACTCTTCTCCCTAGGTTGAAACATTCTAAACACGCTCAATTAACATCAGTTTTAACAGAACTAAACTTCAAATTTCCTGTTCCCAGTGTCTAGTCTACTTTCACAAATCACAACTGCATAAAGCAACAGCAGCTAATGCAATCCCTGACTGATAACAATTAAAAACGCAGGCACACATCTTCAACATTACAACTTCAAGAAAAAAAAAATCAAATGCACGTGCATCCTAATTATTCAATTAACATACTCATTAAATAAAACTGAAATTAAAGACAAGCTCCTAAACAAACCTCGTCATCCCAGGACCTAGTTCTCTCCCTCAAGGGTCTGAGACCCGCCACAGGATTAACTAACAGTAGAACCACCCACCACCCAACTGCAATCTGAAACAAAAATCCAAGCCCCCTCCTCCTCTTCCACAAAGAAAACTGCAGTCTTTGAGTGGCAACCATATCAAATCCCCAAGATTCAGCTCCAATTCAAGGACCCACTTCTCAGTCGAAGCTGAACAGAGGGAACCCAGGGGAAAAACCCAAGACCCACCATAGCAAATAGCTTAAAAAGGAGCCAACGATAAAAGGGTTGCTTCAAAAGAAGTCAAAAGGGTCAGGTGGAGCTTGATCAGATAGAGAAAGCGAAAGACCAACGACTTAATTGATCACCAAATGCAATTTTTGAAGCAAAAAAGATGCCTTCACCACCTTAGCTTTGCACCAAATTTAACTTAAGTTGTACTAATCAACGATCACTAGTAATAACAATTAAAAAATTATGGTTTCGGATTTTGGTTGGAGCAAACTTTTGCTTCTGAGAGATTGTCCCAGAGTTGGTTGTGAACTAGTTTTCTGGGTTTTGGTCTTTCTAGTAAAAAAAACTCACGGTCTCCGCTCGGACATAAGCAACGCATTGCTCACGCTCTCTATTAAGGTATCATTCAACGCGCTAAATAGTATTACTTAATTATTTATTTTTGAAATTTTTTTTTCAACTCTCTCAGTATCACTCTGTACTGAAAATAATATTTATATTGTATTTTTCAACTCTCTCAGTATTTTTAAAGAACAACTCTGTGTTAAAAATAAATAAATATATTAATGGTGTATTTCTCCCATCTCAATGTAATAGGTACCATTAAATTAGTCTTTCTTTAATATGCCATTAATCTCGAATCAGAATTTTGTGACAAAATTATATGTACCAGTGTTCTATATAATAATGATAATAATATTTTTTATGTATTTAATTTAATTTAATATTCAGGTTTTTACTCGAAATTGTTTGTTTAGAATATTTTCTTACTTCTCAGTAACAATCTCGAAATAGAATAATATCGTTATATAAATATTTATATAATAATTTGGCATCACATGTAAAGGTAGGTTAAGTCATAGATCATAATCCGTTCATAATCAATCATTGTTTGAATTATGGAATCATTTATTTGAAAAACCAGTCCAAAGAAAAATGTTGTGACACCTTTGCATGTATCTGGCAATCCATGATTTACAGAATAATACACATCCTTTTTGTATTATTGTTATTTTTTTTACATGACATTCAAAATTTTCAACATAAATTGATTACATAATTAATCAAAAGGTTATATATATATATGCTATTATAGATTGAGGTAGAACATGAATGTTTCTTGTTGAGTATTATGTTAAGGGAAAACATTGCAAAAAGTATAAAATTATTATTTGTCTAAGAGTCTCTAACTAACCTAGCTAGGTTGGGATATTCTTCACTTCAAAGCTTGACATTTAAGTGTTGTCATTAATATTCATCGTTCCAAATGAAACAAACAATATGGCAGGTAATTTGATTGTTTGTATGTCGTTGTCTGATGGCATTAATTATGAGAGGATGAAACTATAATTTTATATATTTTCTGTTTTGATCTGGAAATGCTTAGAACTAAACCTTTCTTTCATTTGTTAGTGTGAATGATTTCTCTATCTTTTTTAGTAAACTGTTTTTCAATTTTACATTATAAAAAGAAAATATAAGGCAAATTCGTTCTACATCTCCTCCATACCTTCTCTTTCTAAGTCCATATTTTTTTAATTCCAACTTTACACTTCGGAATATATATTAGAGTTTTCTGTTAGTTGTAAAATTGGTTACACCTTACTATAATATCTAATTTGGATTATAATATCTAATTTGGATAGTACAATTCTGAAGGTAATTTTGAATCCATAAATATATTATGAATTGTGTAATTCATAATACATTTTAAAATTACATTTTGGATTGTATAATCTGAAAGGTATTTTTTTATCCAGAAATAACTTTTGGATTTTACAATCATATATATATATTAGTAAGGAGTATTACGAATTCTACAATTCGGATTTAAAAATACCTTTCGAATTTTGTAATTTGAAATTAATTTTTTTAAATAAAAAATATATTTCAAATTGTAGAATGCATAAGGTATTTTCGAGAAATATCTTCCAAATTCAACAATACCATGAAAGCCCAAAAAAATTATGGATTTTTTGTAGGGAGTTTTTTCTTGCACCTCTACGTTTTTTCTTCCTGCACCCTCACAATATTATGCAAAGACAAAATTATCCTTATTATTTTCTAAAAACCCTAAAACACACTATCCACACTCTTTCTTCTTCTTTTTTCTTACGCACACCACATTTGTCTTTCTCTATGACGACTTCATCTCATCACACAGTGAACCATGAGGCACGTTTCACTTGGTGGTGGTTCAGTGGTGTCTCTTCATCTCATCCCTATTGTTTTTGTTTTCCATAATCATAATTCCACAACATAGTCCCGGATTGAGTGATCCAAAATTTTCCTGAATGAGTGTGTTCGAAAGTTCTCCGGATTGAAATGCATTTTGTAACATAATCCTGGATCCTAATTTCCAAGAACCTAAAAATACCATAATTATCCAACCTCTTGAAAAAACTCAGTTCTTGCCTCTAAAAGCTAACTAATACTTCGGTAACGCTACTCACTCTTACACCTTACTCCGTATAGTTAAAATAAATCTTCACCAACTGGACCAATAAAAAAATAAAAATAAAAAAAACGATGAAAAAGTAACTCTAAACTATGTCCTTTTCAAATAAAAGACCAAAACTAGTTTGGGAATTTTAAAAATTATGAAGGTATTGGAAAAGAAACGTAGGCGTGCAAGATTTTTTTATTTTATTTTATTTGGATCCGTGAATAGAGTGACGATACATAGATGAATTCGAATCTTCCAATCATTGGCTTAAAAAAATAGAGCAATAACGGGATCAATGGATAAAACTCAAATAAATATAAATGTGAGGATGTCATGTAACCAAATCACGATGTTATCAAGTGTCACATAGAAAAAATATTAAAGTAGTTAAAATGATTTCATCAGGATTAAAAATAAAAGTTGTATACTTGACAAAACTATAAACAAAACAAAATATATTCAGATTAAACAGTAAAATATAATATGTTTATAATAACAAAGTAGTTTTTAAGAAACAAAATGTAACATATTTATAGAAAGGAAAACAAATATTTATGACAAAATAATATAGGTTAATTATTTGTTTTCTTATATGGATATGATATATACTTAAGATAATAATGTATTTCTTTTTATATTTTATTATTATTATTATTATTGTCGGTATATTTATTATTATCATTTTTTTAATTTTTATTTTCACTATCATCATTGTCATTATTATTACAAGTGGGAACACAGACACTGACGTAAATGTGTATCAGTATCTGTATTTTTTATTTTTATTATTTATATATAATTATATTTAATATTAAAATTAAATATAGGATACACACTTATATTATCGGTATAAATTTATAGTTTATTTTAATAAATACGAATACATGTAGGAAGACACATAAATTTTATCAAAACATAGCTAACATAATAGTAATATAAATGGTAAATTTACCGATTATTCAATTCAATTTTATTTTGATTAAATATAAATTTTAATCAAATTAAATAATTTTTACAATACAGATTGCCACCAATAAAAATAAAGATATAGCATGGAGCACTAATAACATTTTTGTTACCTGCATTTTTTTTATTGATTGAGTCAAATGTCAAATAGATGTCAATCTCATTTATGAAACAATATTTCTCATATAAATAGTGTTGCTTCTCTTTTCTCTATAATTCTTCTTCGTGAATTCATTTTTCCTTTCTATTTTCAACATTTAGTCTTCAAATTTGTGTTTGTTGTTCTAGTGTTGATATTTTATCACTTATATTTTCCAATTCGTTATGTAATCTATTAAAATATGGAAAAATATTAAACATCAAAAAAATATTTAAAAAATTATAAAAATTAAATATTTATATTTACTTTTAATTAGATAATTTTAAAATTCTAAATAATTTTTTTACATAAGAGTATATAATTTTTTAATACTATTTTTTTTGTAAAACTACAGTAAAGAAAGTTAAGTTAGTAAATAATAAGATAAACATAGAAGGGTGTTGATATATTAATTTCAAGTAAATTTCATATTTGTTGACAATATTAATTTTATCTGCTAAGGAACTTATGTAATATTTCTTTATCATAAAATTTAAGAAAAAAAAAGAGAAAACACACTAAATATGAAATTGATAAATTTTAAATGCAAATGATAACATTATAAAAGATTTTCTTTAACTGATTTCATAATATTGTTTTTGCCGATAAAAAAAAACCCACATATTACAACACAATAAAATTAAAAATTTATAACTATTAATAAAACATAAAAACATACTATCAATTTAATCCTAATCTTTATTCCTCTCTCCAATTGTTTTCTCTTTTTTTTCTTATAAATTTTATTATATTTTTTTTTTTGTAATATATCAGTTTTCCACAAAATCAAGATCTTGCTACAAAATTTTACATTAGTTAATTATCATCAAAACAATACATCAAGATAAACTCACAATTTTTTGTATGTTTCATTGTTACTTATAATAAAACAATTGTGATTAAATTTTAAATAAAAATGGAATTTGAAAAATGCCGATAACACTCTTCTAAAAACACTTTTTTTAATGGTTTAAATTTATTTAAAACTACAAATTCAAGATAAAAAATAATTAAATGGAATTTGAGTTTCATGTTTTTTTTTATAATTTTTAATATTTTATCAATTATGGGTAAAAATATATATATTTGGTAATAGTTAAAATTTATTTAAAACTACAAACTCAACCGAGAAAATTAAATAGAATTTGAGTTTCATATTTTTTTTAATAGTTTTTAATATTTTATCAATTATCGGAATTAAACCAACATTTTACCATTAGGTCTATGCACAACCAATAATACATGACAATCATGAGAACACATGTGACACCATTAACCAATAAACTAAAAATTCATCCTCAATTGTTCAATCAACTTTAATCATGAAAAATATTATATACAAAAGAAAATAAATGCAATGAAATATGCTTCTATTTTATTCGCCTTGGACCCGTATAGAGACCCATTTAAATTGTTTGTTCCTATATTTCACATCAAATAGGTTACCGCTCTTAACAATGTTCCTTCGCGTTAGAACCTTGCGATTAGGGGAGTGAGCGTGACAGCTAAACAATGCCTTAGAGTTTAGTGTCTTCCTCTTTTTACTCTTTTCTAACTTAAGCTTATCCCTATTTTAAAATTATGAATAAGTAATAATAAACTAAGAAAAAAAGAAAAAAAAGGGAGAAAAACACGATGATATACCTTCTCTATATAATGTTCTCTGGTAAGCAAACCTAATTTGAAGGTGGTCTTAGAATCATAAATTTATGAAAAGTTAAGATGATTGTAATATCGAAAATCAAAACTTAAAAGAAGAAAATATAGAGGAAGAACAAAGATAGAGAAATGGTTATGACAGAAAACTAGAAACTCAAATTGGAAGTAACTTTTCTATAAAATATGAGGAAATGAGAATATAGTTTAGTTAATGCTATGTATGATTTTTTTTTAAATCCATAAAATTGTTATCGAAAAGCATCTTATGAGGACTTTTATCATGTACCCTCAGTCTCCTCTTGTTGATTCCTTCTTATCTCTCTAGTCACATGTTTCAATCACAATCTCAGAAGACAAATGTCAATGTCAAATTAGTGTTTCACAAATTGAAATGCACATAAAGATAATCATCGGTTGTTGTGATGGTGCATGCAACTCCTTTTGTCGAGTCTTTCCCCTCCCTCAAGTCACAAACTTAACTTCAATTACAATTTCATAAGACAAAGGTCAAATTAGGGTTTCACAAAGATTAATCCAAACATAGAAAAAGAAAAAGAAGTGAGAATGAAATTATTATTTTACATGGAAAAGGAAAGGAAAAAGAAAAAAAAAGTAGGAAGTAGGGTAAATAAAGGATGTGGGAATTAGGCACGTGAAAAGGTAAGAGAGAGAGTGAGAAGTAGGATAAGTGGTTTTTGTGTAGGGAAAAATCATAAAAATTGTTTCTTAAATCAATTTTAATTTAAAAACTGCTACAAAGTGGAGAGAGAAAAGAAAAAAAAGTGGGAAGTAGGATAAAAAGAAGAATGTGAGAATTAAGTAGGTGAAAAGGGAAGAGAGAGAAGGTGGAAAGTACGTCACCTGAACACAGTGAGTGTATCTTTCTCTTTCTTTCTTTCTTTCTTTTCTTTTCTAATTCTTTTCTTTTCTTTTTGTCTTTCTGTTGTTATTTTAAAATAAAGAATTAAGGAAAGAGTGGGGAAAATACTTTGCATATAAAAACTGTCCATTAATATTAATTTAAAAAAATTTAAAAATAATTTTATTTTTTATGTAATTCATATGAAATGACAAATACTAATAAAATGAGATATATTAAATAAGGGTAGAATTAGAAAAAAATCTGTGTACACCAAAAAACGGTTATAAAGAAGAATCATCTTTATATAGGCATATAGATTATTATTATTATTATTATTATTATAGTTGTTGTCTTCATTTTTTTATTGTAATTATTGTTAATATTATCAATTTTATTATAATTTTTGTCATCTCACTTCTTTTTTTCATAATTTTATTATTTATTTCCTTTTTTAAGAGTGACAATTTTAGAATATAAATAATTCATAGTTAAAATCTTATAACTAATTTGATAATAATTTAGAAATTATTTATTAATAATAGAAACTAATTTAGAAATCAAAATTTTTTTAGTCTCTAAAATAGTATCTAATTTAGTCAATATAACAACTAATTATGTTTAGTCTCTAAAATTGATATTGATTTCTGTTTAATGATTTTCTGGTAGTGAAGTTGAGTAGATTATAGAAAGAAAGTATGTTTTTGTTAATGAGTTGAAGATAAAAAAAACAAAATAACGGTCATGTTATTTTGTTAATGAAAAATATAAATGGCAAAATCCATAAAGAAAAAAAAAACATTTTAAATACTCAATTCTTATAAGATACTTAAAAGAAAATTAAACCTGGTCACTTAAACCATCACAAACTATTATTACTACTATTATTGGGTATTTATCGCGATACACATTAAATATTGAAAAAAATTAATCTTATTTATATAACTTATAATATTTTTACTTGTAAATCTATCGTAGCCCATCCTAAATAAATCCTTAACATTTTGAATAATGATATATAACATATATTTAAACATTATATTTATTATCATCTCTATATTTATTTTATCTTTTTTTTCTTCAAATTTTCACCGCTGATTTGAAGTTTAAAAAAAATTATTCAAATGCTAACCCTAAAAAAATATTGAGTAAAAAACAAAACTATACCCGTTATACTCAAAGATATGAGGAGATTAAAGACGCAAATAATGATAAAACAAACTAAATATCAGAATTTGAATTATAACTGTTTAATTAAGCTCGTTGTAACACGTGAATTTGAAAATGAAGATTTATATATTACTCAATTGAAAAATCATTAAAATAACATTTATTTTGCAAAGAAAAACTGTCAATTGATTTATATTTATCATCTTCAATCATGAGAGAATTAATGAAGCATGTGATGCTTCATATTCATACAATTACTAAAATATCACAAAATCTATTAAAAAAAGAATACAACAGATATTTTATCCTTTTTAAACTTAGAAGTTCTACAAATTTAATTAAATGTTGTTAAATCTTATTACCCTCCTAAAAATATATTGATTATCTTAACTAAATATCGTAAAACATATTCATATTATTTAGAGTTTATTTGGATGAGAGAATAAAATATTAATAATAAGGAATAAAAAAAAGAAAAGAAAGAAAGAAAATTATTAACAATTAAAGGATATAAAGGAGTTGAAAGTTTATAGAAATATTGATTTGATAAAAGTGAAAAAATGTTAACAAAAGTTTTTTCTGTCAAAGTGTAAATTATCCTGGAAATAAAACATTAAAATACTAAGGATATCACATGTTAATGTTATGAAAAAAAAATTCATTTTTCTTCCATTACTTTCACTTGTTTTTTTTTTCTTCTTTGGAGGGGTTGAAGAAATAGTGTTCTCAAAACTACGACCTTCTATATTACTATATTAAACACTCCAAAAAAGGAAGAAGCAATAAAGTCCTAATTAAATATTATAATAACAAAATGTCTTTAAAATTTTAACGAGTGTAAATAGTTATTTCTTAAAATAATAATATAATATTTTTTAACATATGAAGAGAATTTGAAAAACATGTGAGAGTGGTAAAACAGAAAAGAAGTGATATAACGTCTTTTGCATGGAATACGCAACTTTGAAACCAGATATCCATATATTATTCATAACGATCACCCCTAACCTTTCATCTTTCTCTTTCTCTTTCTCACTCTCTTCAATCCCAAGATTAATTTTTCTATCTCATGGCAATGGGGTACTCTAAGAACGGATTTCTCTTGCTCCTATCTATGTCCATTTTCTTTTCTTCACCATCTCCAGCAATGGCATGCACATTATTTCAAGTTGGTGGCAAAGATGGTTGGGTCCTCAACCCTTCACAAGATTACACTCACTGGGCCCAGAGAAACAGGTTTCAAGTCAACGACACTCTTTGTAAGTCAAACTTACTTCTCTTTTCAACCCTAAAACACTACACAAAAAATAGGTCTAACAATTGTTAAGATAGATTTGATAACTTCTTAAAAAATGAATTTAAAAGTTTTAGAAATAAATTTTAAATTTAATTTAGTAAATTGATCTTAATTTTAATAAATTTATTGTTTGCTTTTTTTACCTTAATTATGTCTTTTTGGCGGTGACATGCAGTTTTTAAGTATAGGAGTGGGTCTGATTCAGTTCTGGTGGTAAAGAAGGAGGATTACGATTCATGCAACACCAACAACGCCATCCAAGAGATGGACGGTGGTGATTCGAAGTTTACTTTTGTGAAATCAGGTCCTTTTTTCTTCATCAGTGGCAACGCTCAAAACTGTCAACGTGGTCAAAAGCTAACCGTCGTCGTTTTGGCCGTCAGACAAAACAAACACACTCACTCACTTTCTCCGTCAGCAACACCGTCTCCGGCGGAAGCCGAAATACCCTCAGAAAATGGGCCATCTCCTAGCTCGGATGTTAGCCCATCAGGCCCAACTTCTTTGGTGCCGTCTCTGCCCAAACATTCGAGCTCTACGAGGTTTAGGAGTTCGGTTGGTGTGGCTTTGGGTGTTGTTAGCGTTGGGGTGGGCTTCTTCTTCATCCCCTTGGGCTAGTTTTCATGTTAGTGGGCCTCTGTTGTAGATACACCCACTTTGTTTCTTGACAAATCTGTTTGGGCTTTTGAACTTTGTTGAGTTTGTTTTATCTTTCTGAAGTAAAAATATTGTTTTTGGTTTTTATTTGGAATATTTTTCCTGCACTTCTATATCTTTCCCTTGCACCTTCATTCCTTTTATTAATTTTAACAATATCATTTTAAATATGCTGAATAGTGGGATATCTTATTTTTCATTTTCAAGTAATGGTGATTGTTTGAGGTGACTAATGGTTAATGTCAGTGATAAAGATAAATTTTGTGATATTTTTAATGAGATTGATTGTGTTTTTCTTCTTTTATTTATTTTTTTTCATTTTTTTGGAAGTCTTTAAATAGAATAAAAAACTATAGAGATACAAAGATGAAGTATAAAACTAAAAAAAATTATCATCATATTACAGAATGTTGAATACAAGAATCTTCTTGTCAATCTTCTTACAAACTTTCAAACTATGGGAAGAGAGATATGTGATGGAGTGTAATTGAAATTATTTAAAAAAATAAAATTATGTTTCTTTTAAAGTTATTTAAAATAAAATAAAATTAACTTTCCATAATTAATAAGAAGAAGTAAGAGGAGTGTATAGAGGCAAAGGGAGAATTTGCCTTTTCATTTTCGAGCACCACTATCCCTTGGACTGAAATATCATCATCTACAATAAATTTCCTTTGAATAAAGTTGGATGGTCTATTTTGGTTTGTGGCCAACATGTTGACGAGTCGTCACAGAGGTGGAATTGTGGTTGTTGTCTTTCGGATCAGAGTTGTTTTTTTGGGCTTTATCATTTTATTATTCATAATATTAAAATTTTAGAATAAATTAGACATATTATTTTATTTATTTTAAATAATAAGTATATTGTTTAATTAAACTATATATAAAAATCTAATTGATAGCGAGGGACTAAATTACACTAAATTCCAAATTAATAATTTTTTAATATTTTACTTTTATTTACTTTGAAAAACATTTCCTTCTCTACTTGTTTAAACAAATAATAACGTGAGATGATAAAAGAGTTAAGTAAATGAAATTATATAATTCCGATTTTTTTTTCTATTTTTTTATTCACAAATTTAAGCATTAATTTTAATATATTGCAAATGAGATAGTGGGGGACCAGCTTCAAATAAGGTAATATTTGTAATTGTATTTTTATAATTAATATTAATTTTTAAATATGACTATTTAATAAAATTAAAACTATAAAATGACGAGCTTCAAATAAGATAATATTTGTAAATGTATTTTTATAATTAATATTAATTTTTAAATATGACTATTTAATAAAATTAAAACTATAAAATCGACGTTTCACATACGTAAATTTCAGTTTTAAAAATTGATATTTCTTTTTTTTATTTAGTTATATTTTTATTATGTTCTTTTATTATTTAAAAACATATATTTATAAATAATATATAAAATTTAGTATAGAATACTAAATGTTCAATATAAAAATTTAATTAAAATTTATGAGGGACCTAAAATTTAATATGAAATGTTTTTAAATAAACTCTAAATTTTGTGGTGCTTACCCCTCTTTCTCTACGTGAACATATTAAACGCAAATCCGAATTAGGTAGAGTCAAGATAGTAACATGACAAGAAGGTTCTAGTTGTAATAGTTCAAACTTCCAATGATTCAACAAATGCTTTTCTACCACACAAAGGTCTTTCATGAATAAGTTACAAACATTAATTAGGGGAGTGCTCGAGCTTGAATTACTTTGATAGTGACTTTTATTAGAAATTATATATCTTAAAATATAATTCTTTTAATGTTTTAAAACAATTTAATATTCATAACTTTAAAATCTACCTATTTTGGGCAAAACATATTTAAAATATAATTTTGTGAATTTAAATGTGGCTATTTTTTTTTTATAAAACTGATGTTAGTCATCATCACTATTATGAAATCTAACATCTCATCTAGCTAAAGAAAAAATAGTACAAGTAAATGTCGAGTACTAAACTAAAACTCAGGAGAACATCAAATTTAGACTAGGAGGTTAAAATATATTTTGAAAAAATCCGAAGAGAAACTTGAGAGGTAATCCCGTAAAGAAGGTTTCTTGGTATGAGAACTAGAAGAAGAATACTCTCATTTTAAGACTTTAAAAAAGAATAAGACTAGCGGATGTAAAACCATCCAAGTCACCAGATTTTGGGCTAAGAGAACGAAAAGAATGAAGTCTAAAAAAGAGAATCTATATTTTGAAGAGTCATTTTTTCCTTCTTCTTAGCCTTGTAAATATGTGAAAAATATATTCAAAGAAATGTATAGGACTTAGAATTTTACTGTATACAAAATAAATGGACAAAGACGACTCAAATTGAGGCTCATGACTATTTTAAGGCTCGTGAAACATGGAGTCAAAACCAACGTGAAAATAAGGTGTAGCTGCAAACTTTGTGAATTTTGTTCCACGTTGCTTGGGAGATTGAAGGGAAAGGCCTATACATCTATAAATAAAAGACCTACCCCTTGTAAGTCACTTTTGAGTTGAATGAGAATTGAATTAACCTAGAACTAGATGGAAACATCTAACACATGAAGATGTCTCATAAAAGACTATCACAAAGCTAGGACAACCGAATTTCTTCTTAACTTGACCTACCAAATTTTTCATACCTTTTTTTTAGGATGTACAAAGTTCCTATTAGTTTAAACAACATCGTTTTTATTATTACTAGTGTTTAGAAACAATGTTGCACTCTTTTAGAAAATTATTGTCCAAAGGAAAAGACAAATTAAAAACAGGTTTGATAACATCCTTCATCAAAGAAGTAACTAAAGAATGAGAATTGACATATATTTTAGTTTTAAAAATTGATATTTATTTTTTTATGAATTGACATATATTTTAGTTTTAAAAATTGATATTTATTTATTTATTTAGTTATATTGTATCATATTCTTTATCATTTTAAAAAATATATTTATAAATATTATATATTAAATTTAGATTGAATTAAGTTTGATGTTTTTTCATAAATTTTAGAATTTTTAATTGATTTTTTATTAATTAATTTATTATTAAATATTCAAAAAATTTATAATTTTTAATTGAGTATTTATCAGTTAATTAGATGGCTTAAGTGTTATCTTGCATCTTCATCTTACTTGTATCTTCATCTTACTTAGTTCTATGTATCAAGACAGGTGACGATTTGTAATTAACAGAAAACGATATTAGAGTTAATATAAATACCATTATACTCGTTTTATGCTAACTATTAAACCTTACAAGTTATTTAATTTATGAAAATAAATAAATAATAATAATTTAATTAAAAAATTTATTTTTTTAAATGCTTAATACTTAATAATTTAATAAAAATTTAATTAAAAATATATAAATTTACAAGTTAAAACTTAATTAAACATAAAAGTTAATATTAAATATTTTTTTAATGAATTCTAAATTTTGTGGTGATTATACATCTTTCTCTGTACCTGGACATATTATATGCAAATTGGATTATTATCATCATTTCCCCATCTTCGGAACTAACAGGAGATAATAAAATTAAAAATGCAAAGACAAAAAGGTTTTAGTTGTAATAGTTCAACATTTAAAATATGGAAAAAATTGGAAACTTCCAGTTCCAATGGTTCAACCAATATTTTTCTACCACAAATTAATTGAGTGTTGGTGCTGATAGTGGCTTTTCTTAGAAATTATACGTCTTAAAATATAATTTTTTTATTAAAAATAATGTTTTAAAATACAACTTATTCATAATTTTAAAATCTATCTAATTTTGAAAAAAAAAGTATTTTAAATGTGAAAATATATAATCTCCGTGGCAATTTAGCACTAAGGCTCTGTTTGGATTAGGGAGGGGATGTGTGAGGATTTGAGGGAGTGGATGTGTGAGATAGTGTGAGGAAAGTGTGAAGGAAGTGATGGTGTTTGGATTGGGGTATGTTAGGGTGGATGTGTGAGGAAAGTTTATGGGAGTTTGTGAGTGATGTGATGGTTATGAAGGAATTTTAATTTTTTTTAAAGATGTGAAATGTTACTTTACAGATTAACCCTTGCCTATTAAAAAAAATTAATAATAAAATGAGTTGTTTTTGTTTAAAAATAAAAAACTTTCACACATTTCGTAGATTTAAAAATTATAATTAAAAAAATATATGTTAAATGTAAATATGTATAATATAAAAACTATAATTAGAAAAAAAAATATGTATTCAACAAGTTAAATAAAAACAGAACTTCAAGTAATAAAATTGAAAAATAAATCAAAC
>Ga0123342_1002374_pt1 | contig 31292 bp, 14 predicted proteins | sample Turbeawhitnodule_FD_89960 | JGI IMG/M metagenome (GOLD analysis project Ga0123342, IMG submission 89960) | Root nodule microbial communities of legume samples collected from Mexico - Turtle bean Mexico white nodule | ecosystem: Host-associated > Plants > Roots > Nodule | place: Mexico: Nepantla... | reverse complement strand
GGTGTCCATTTATTGGTGAAAGGTGGGGTGGTTTGCATACTAAATTATCATGAGGGGACATTTAGTTATTTGTCATGGATTGTGGTTGTTACAGAGTGGCGGTACGGATTCGACTGTCAACTTGTGGCTTGCCTCAACGAATCATGACGAGTTAACAGTTGAAAGGTCATATTGCTATCTTATGATATTACTACATATTACATTATTTTATGATTACTTTTTTTTTCATTCATCCGAGCTTTCATTTTAGCAGACAAGTAGATTCATCTGCCCGATGGGTTGATCCATTGCTTAATTCATACAGTGATTATGAAGACAGCATTTATGGTAGGAGATTCAAGTTTTTTAATCCGTGATCTTTATAGTTGTCTGGAATTACGTCATGTCAAATTGGATCCACATTCAATAAACATAGATAATTGTAGTTTCTGCTTCTTTTTGTGAATTTTGACATGGTCTTCAGCTCTTACACACAAAATATCATTCCAAACACACGCAAATAGACTCTCCTTTACAGTTTTTTTATTCATGTTACAGGGCTCACGTGGAGTTCTCGTGAACCATGGATATTTGCATCATTATCCTATGATGGCAGGGTAAGACTACAAGTAAATCTATATAGGCTATTCTCAATGGAAGATGATAAAGTCCCTTCATGAAAAAGATATGCAGAAAACATAAATTTCTGTTTCTTATTTCTTACTGTTACATACTCGATTGGATAATGAATTTTCCTGTTAGTAGGGGCGCTAATAGCATGCACATGGTCCAAATATACTACGTAGTCAAAAACTGATATTTATAAACAAAGGCGTAATATCTTGTTTTATTATTGGATCCGCTATTAATCCTTGAGTTTGGGTATAACGACTGAATCTTTTGGGTAATGAATTTTCCTGCTAGTAGGGGCGGTAATAGCATGCATATGGTCCCAAATATCATACTACGTAGTTACAAACAAATATTTATAAACAAAAGTGTAATATCCTGTTTTATTATTTAATCCGTCATTATTAGGCCTTGGGTTGGGTATAATGACAATGACAGTCTAAATCGTTGACTTTCTTAAAGCATGGATAACAATTCGATTGACTTGTCTACATTTATCAATAATCATCGCATTAATTTGATATTTCGTTTTGAAAACAGGTTGTCGTAGAATCAGTGAAGTCTTTCATCCCCAAAAAATGAAGTTCAGCACCAATTACCATGAAGCCATCATTTGTCATCTTGTGTATGTCAGTAATGTCCTGCCTCTGGGATCTTTAGATAAACAGATGACTGAAACGCCCGAATGTTTTATCATCATGTTACCGTAGGTGGGTTTGACGAGGCTGAACAAGTTTAGTGTTACTTGTGCATTCCAGCGTTGATAGCTCTCAGAAATCAACATTTTTTTTGTAATTTTTTTTTATCCTTGGACGTTGAATTGTTTTAGGCTGGATTATGTTTCTAGCTAATTCTTTGATTACATATCCATGTCATGTAATTCATGAAGTCATTGTATAATCTATGGAATTACAAGTTTGTGTAAGTTCTTTTCTTAAGGAAAGGTAATACCTCTTCCATTATTTTACATATGGACTGTAATCGAGAAACAGAAAATTGCTAGATGAAGTTTTAATTTTGCTGCCCCATGCCACGTTTAGTTGTCATGAAATGTTACTACAAATTATTTTATACTGTCAATCAATAATAAATATTTATTATTATTATTCTGACTTTTAAATTAGTTATTGTAAAAACTAATAAACTTATTATCCATGCATATTAGTGATTGAATTGAATGATAACAATATCATATACATTTATGTTTATTTTTTCACTTGCATCTTGTAATATGTTTTATGTTTTAAAGAAGATAATCTTTTTGGTTCTATTTATAACTAGCTGATTAATAATGGTTATTAGGCTGAAGCACGGATTCGTGGACGATGGGACGTTGGAGGTGTATCTTAAACAATATGGGCGTAATTACTTTGATCAATGTACAGCTACTGAATGGTGTTATTGACACCTATCTATGTGCGAAAGCTCAACGTGAAAATAGTCGTGTTGGAAATCATTTGTTGTCCATGTGGTGGTTAATTTGAGATTTGAGCATGTGGATTTTTCTCTTCTCAGTCTTGGCAACAAGGCATTGTGGCATTGTATCAGAGAAAGGAAATCTAGCAAGGAAATTGATAGATTATCTTATTTCCGTTCGCTGAAAACATTTACTTCAGCAGAGTACTCAGTCATATCCATTAATTAATGTCATTTTGGGGGCTCTCCTAATCATATAAAGTGGGTGACTAAATTGTGGTCCTTGAGAAAGAGGAAGAATATAATAGGAAGGTTGAGTTGCATTGCCTTGCCCTGTTATCCATTTGAGGCTACGCTCTTTTTGTTACTCATTGTTTGGTCTCCTCGTCAAGGTGCAATAAGAGTGATTTCACTTCTTAGATGATTTGTTTGCGTGAGCCACGTTAAGAGGTTAATGACCATGAGTTTTATGTCATGTTTCTGGTACCACGTCAGCGTGCACTCGGATTGAGTCAGCTTCTTATCCACCATTTCTGTCAAAACATGTACTCCAACGTGTCCTCGTAGAAATTGAACGAAACGTGCCAAGGCAACGTTTAACAAAAGGTGGAAGTGAAGGTGCAAGCAATTTTCAGTGACTAGACTTAAGACTTGGGGCTGAGATGTGGATAAGGTGAGAAGACTTTTGCTTTCCAACGAGGATCGATACTTGATTTACTTTTGAGCCATTCTATTTCCCTATTCCCACGTTATCCATTCTATTTCTGGATTCTCGCGTGTTTCCAAAGTCTCTCAGAGTCAGAGGATGTCACACCACTCACTTAATACTTTAATAACACTTATTTATTAATAGTTTTATTTTTATGGCCACTATTATTAATTCTTATACTTTTTTTAATGAAAAATCTCTGGATCACAAAAGAGACCCCGATATTAGTCAATGGCAAATTTGATGGACGATTCACTAATATGAATGTTCAACAATTTTTTAATCAATTTGTAATTTTAATTTTTATATACTTGATTCTCCAATTAATAAAAAATCACAATTTGCTCATTTCTATTTTTTAACACGTGTTTTCTACATTTTAATTGATTAAATTCTCTTTTTATAAATCTTAAATCAATGTATTCAGTTTAAAGTTAGATTGAACCAAAATAAAGAAAATGGAACATATGTAAATTGAGAATTTAATCGCATTACAAATTAAATAAAATAGAGGAATCAAAATTTATATTTCAGTCTAATTTTTATTATGTAAAATATTAGAAAAAACAACATCAAATTATATAAACATATATTTCCATTATATATATATATATATATTAATCATAATCTGGAGAGTGAAGTTCTCCATTAATGTTTTAATTAAACACTTATATACTACTCCTTAATTAGCAAAGATCTTTTTCTTTTAATAGATTAATGGTGTTAAATGATTCTGTCTCTTTCATGAAACTTTTTTTCATTAATTAGATTCAGATATGGGTATAAGTATGGATAAATTTTTATTTATCTTTTTAAATTGTGTTTGAGGATGATGATGAATTCATAAAATCCATTCTCGTCCTTGTATATGTTCTGTCTTGTATTACAAAAACATATTTCATTTATTACGTAACATATAAAATTTATATTATTTTTTATGTTTTTAATTTCACAACTTATTGATCCTCTCATTTTATATTTAATATAATTATAATTTTTTTCTTAAAAATTGACATTTGAAAAAATAAAATATATATTATTTTGACATTTAATACTAAGAGACGGGTAGTAGCACGAGTGTGGTATATAGATTTCTTGATTGGATGAGATGATAATGAGACAAAAAAATTAAGATGTGAATTAAGATATGAATGTGAATGACTTTTTACTTAAAGAATGAAGATAAAACAAAAAAATCATACATATTAAATATTAAATATAAGAATGTAGGTGATGATTAATTTACTTTAATAAAAAAAATAATCAAACTTTGTTCATCTCCTCTTTTTCTCATCACTAAATTCATGTTACTATGTTTTATATTTACATAATTAACTTTTTTTAATTTGACTATTCGTTCTAATAAGTCTAAGAATTAAAAATTTGAGACTCATTTCACATCTTTTTTATCTATATTATTACTACTCCAATTTTCCGTTACATTTACAGCAATATTTGTTTAACTTGTAATAGGTGGATAACTTTTTTTACAAATTTAAATATGAACTAAAATTGCATACTTTGAAAAAATCAAAACCAATTAAAAATTTAATTCAAAATAATTTTTTACACGTGTTATATTAAGCATTGTACTATGGTCTTTATAGGTTTTTCACCTCTAATATTTTTCTTTGTGATTTAGATATTAGTGACATATAGTAACTCTTATCATTAATGGTTTCCCTATTCAACACAGGATGCATCTCACCATGGTAGATCTTTCCTGTGATAATTTACTCCCAAAAACTTGGACCATTCAATAATGATAAAGGATAAAGGCAACAAAGTAGATTAAAACATAAATATCAATTATATTATAAAATAAAACATAGATAAAAAAAAAATAGAGATGAACAAAAATTTAATTATTTCTCTATAAATAACCTTTATTTTATTTCTGTTATTTTTTTCATCTGTTCTATTTTATAATAAATTAAAAAATACGTCAAAAGTTAAAGAAAAATAAAATTCACTTAGCTTTCAACTTCACTCATATACTTTAATAGTTACTTAAATGACTTCTTAATCATTTGGCAATCATAATACCAATTAGATATAATTAATGCGATATTTTTCATGTTTTAAATAATCATTGGAACAAATATGTCCATTACTCTGCGATTTCTTAGTTATTTGAATGAGAATACTGGATACCAAATACTTGTTTTTAATTCCTTATCTCATTCAAATGATACTATCTAATCTTAACAAGATATGCAAACATATAATATTAAAAAATACTCTTAAAATACTCAGATTAACTAATCTACGAGTTTAACAATTCCCATATCCTATAATTTTCAACTTAAACTCAAATACATTAGTTTTAACAAATTCATCATTTCACCACCCATAATATTAATCACATAGTCTCACGTAGTCACAATTTACAATATTTAACTCAATTAATTATCATATCAACAACAATATATGTAGTTGAGAATTGTTCATGCGTTTAATTGTCATGAAATGTTACTACAAATTATTTTATACTGTCAATCAATAATAAATATTTATTATTATTATTATTCTGACTTTTAAATTAGTTATTATAAAAACTAATAAATTTATTATTCATGGGTACTAATGATTGAATTGAATGATAACAATATCATATACATTTATATGTATTTTTTCACTTACATCTTGCAATATTTTTTAAAGAATATAATCTTTTTGTATACAATAACATATTTTTGCATTTGTTTTCATTAATATAAAATTTCCAATTTTTTTTCTTCAATTTTACAGGTTGCATAGGAACACTAGGATGGCAAAGCGGGGCGGGTCGTGCGGGCCGGCCCGCTAACCCGCATTAGCCCGCCCCGCATTAGCCCGCAACCCGCGCGGGCCAGGGACGGGGCGGGCTGACCGCAAACCCGCAAGAAAAAAAAATTGACACTTAGTAACAGCAGGGTAACGTAATTAGGTTTACACAAAATTTTAAAGAAAGAAACACAACACAATCGCGCTTACATCTCACAGGGGCTCAGTTGCTGCTCCCAAATTGTCATTGTTTTAATATATGCAGATGACGGGGAAGATTATAATTATGAAAAAATGGATGAAAGTTCTTCTAAGGTGACATCCAATGTTATTGAAATGGAAGAATGTCAAAAATGTTTATGTTTAATGTTTTTGAATTAATGTTTATGTTTAATGTTTTTGAATTATGTATTTTTAATGTTTTGGAAGTGGAAGAATAGTGATATTTGATATTTATCTTAATGTTTAATGTTTTGATGTTTGACTATATTTGAAAAAGAAGAGAAAAAAAAAGTTTGATAATAATAAATATATAAATTTAATTTGACAATTTTTTAAAAATAAAATGTAAAAAAAAAATATATTTAATTTAAAAAAAAAGAACGCGGGCTGACCTGTAAACTCGGACGGATTTTAAAGAATTCTTGCTCGCAATAACTTTGCAGGACGGACTAACCGTAACACATTTTTGCGGGCCACTGCGCTTTGCCATCCCTAAGGAACACCTTATTATAATCATTACATGTTGGAATGTCATTAACGTAGGCAGTGGAAACAACAGAACAAGCTTTTTACTTCAATTTCCGAGAACCATTCAAAACAATATTTTTAATAAATTACTATTTTAATCTTAATTTGGACAAAAATAAGAAAATGATTTTTTAACAATCATACAACCATTAATAACCTGTTTTTTTAGAGTAATGTGATTATTAGCAAAAGGAATACTTTTTTTTAATTATAAAAAAATAGAAAATAAAAAAAAGTGGATGGCAAATATATCATTACTTCTAACAAAAAAAATACTTCCAAGACTCAATATTTATTAACATTCAGCGAAATTCTTATTATCTTGATTACATAATTTAAATATATTTTATCTTCTGTTAGTGGATAAAAATTTCAAGTATTATCTGGTGATTATTAATAAAATCATTCCTAATCATGTCAAAGTATTTTTTCATTTATTCTACTTAATTTTTAATGTTTTATAATTTATCATTCTTCGTCTCTAAATTGAATTTTCAATAGTTTAGAAAAGAATAGTCTAAAGAATAGCTGATTTTGTGCTCCTCATCCAACAAAGATACAGACGGCCGTTGTAAGAGTGACACGTGGCGAGACCAAAGTGGAATAAGGGTCACAAATGTTGGTGGGACCCAGGTGCTCACGTGTATATGTATATGGGAGTAAATCTTGGGATTCGAAGTATGATGAAGGTCCAGCCCGGATCTGATCTCATCTCTCTCTTACTCCTTTCTTCACCACTCCGCTCCTCTTCTCACCTCTCTTCAAATTCCACGTTTTCAATCTCAGATCAAATGCTTCAAAACAACGATTCTTCTCACTCACTCCCACGTTCCTTTTCATCCTTCCTTAACAAATACCCCACCGCTTCCAATTTCGTTCGCATTGCTATTCTCTGAGCATTCCGCCACAAACGGCAAAAAGCGACAGCGCACTCACACGCTTCGCCGCACTGTCCTTCGCTACCTAATTCGTCAATGTGATTTGGCATTCATCAATGGAGGCGAGTTCTAGAGGTTTATCCACTATGCAGTTCGATTTCAAGCTGAGAGTAGCGCCGCTCAATGTCGTTCCGCTTCCCAAGAGTCACGTGCTGGAGTTAGCTCCGAGCAAGCGTAGAAAGCTCTGCTTCGACTTCGCTGATCGAGTTCGACTCGAAAGTGGCTCAATTCGGTGCTGCTGTTCTGACTCGGTTACTCCAATTCGCAGAACGAGTGGACCTGGCAACGGCGGTGACAAGAACGAGGAACGGAGGTTCGATACAAAAAAAAACCCTCACATTCACCGAGTGAGGGTTCAGGCCTCTCCTGCCGCAATGCCTTTCGCCTCTCCACCGTACGTTTATAATTAAAATCATTGTTGTGTTCCTTGCCTGAAAATTCATTTCTATATTTAGGTCTTAACAACCTTATCTCTTCTATCGATGAAAAATGGAAAAATAGGATAACAGTGTTTAGGTGCGTTTTTCACATGATATTGGATCTGCATTTTGTACAAGTTGATTGCATTATCGATTCGAATGTACTGACAAGTTTATCACCGATTGTAATATTCATGCACTGGTGATAGCTGATAATCTGCTTCTACCGTTTTGGCTCAATTAGTAACTTGAGGTGATTCCCTGGTGGGTGGAATGTGTATTATAACAGCACTGCATGTGGAATCATTAAGTAGTTAATTAATTACGAAAACTTCTATCCCGTTCTGGGCATTCTCTTTCATATTTTCTAATATTATGGGGGCCAACAGACGACTTGTTGATACGCGTGAGTACCATGTTCTGTTTTTTATGAGATAAGAGGAGGGGAGTGGTTTTGTGCACATCAGCTTAGTATCTAAGGATTATGATACATCGACCTTATTGGAGACTTGAATGATTAATTAGGTTAAGTAAGCAAAGTGGCCAGCTGGGGTAAATAATATTTATAATATTGAGTTGAGGTACATACATTGTGAAGGTTGATTTCATTATATACACTTAAATGGTCAATTATTTCTGAATTGTTATGTGTTTGAAAAGGAGTTTATCTAGATATTAATAATGTCACGGAGCTGAAAATGTTCTGACCTACATTTAAAAGCAATAACGATGAAGCATGTTTTCAATTTTCCTCCCTGTCTATGATTTCTAGTTGTCACATGGTGTTATTGAAAATAAATGAAACTTTGCTTGAGGAAGAAATTATATCCTTCAATGTTAATTGGTTGTTGTTTATACTTTATGCAACCTACGGTTGTAATTGATTTTTTTTCTCCATGGTTATGCTACTTTGTGCCATGATGTCAATAGATCATTTCCGAAGCAGGAAAAATATTTCCCACGCTGCATCCCGAGAAATTCTGGTCCACAGTCACGGGATACACCCCCGAAAAGAGGTATTTTATGTGATTTATATTCTTACTGTTTTGCTGGAAACATTACTGAAGGCCTTCTGTAGATGTTTTCCAGTGGCCAATCATGGCATGCTAAAGTATTTATATCTGTTTGTGTTCACTGATTCCTAACAGACACTGGTATAGCAAATGAGAAGGACTGGGGTATCAGCTTGTTAAATGAAAATGTTAATGAGTCCGGCACAAATGAAGATGGGAGTACCTGGTACCGAGAAAGTGGGGAAGAACTAGGTGAAAATGGATATAGATGTAGATGGACAAGAATGGGGGGTCAATCTCATGATGGTTCCTCAGAATGGAAAGAAACGGTATATTGTAATTTTAATATTTGAATGTGCAAGTACTTTTTAAAAATAAAATAAAAAATAAACATGGCAATAAATCTATGATAGCATGTTATGTTAATGCAAGCTTTTGAATGAAAGCTATCTTCCAATTCTTTTATGCAAGTCATCACATATAATCATGTTTGATACCTGCTGCTTATTTTTGTTTGCTCAAAGAAATCACCACACTGTGGTAGAGGATGTGTTGGGATTTTGGGTTTTGGAAGTATATTTTAGAAATATAAGAGATATGTTATAGGGAGGAGCTTGTTATTTTATTTTATTCGTGTACTCTATATATAGAGCAAATGTAGCAAAAAAGATATTAAGCAAATATTCTCAACATTCCTCCTTGCCTTAATATCAATTTATTTGAATTTCAAATTCAAATTTGATTCTCCTTCTTTTAATGCTTGATTTCCTACTTCTTTTTGCTTGTAATTCTTGTCTTTCTCTTTCTTCCATGGGATCGCATATTCATTCAATTTGACATTCTTGATTGTATTTCATCTACTATCTTCCTCATATTCTTTGTCTATTATGGATTCTATGGTAGTGACATTGGACCTTTGATGGATGTTAGGATGTAGTTCGTCTACTTTCTCCTCTTGGACATCAAACTTCTCCGAGAGAAGTTCATCTTCTTTTGATTTTGATCCTTCTTTTATATCTTCTTCATTTGTAGTCAACTCCTCTTTCATCAAATCTAAACCAAAGCTTTTGTCTTTCATAAGAACTTTAAATACTTCTAGGTTGTTTACATCTTTACTCACAAAATTTGTTTTCAAAGGTCACCTTATAACCTTTCTCTAAGAGTTGAGCAACACTTAACAAATTTTGATTAATTTCAGGAACATATAAGACATAAGAAATCAATTTGACACCTGAAGGAATTTTAATTGCAATTGTTCTTCTACCCGTCAGAGCAAGTTGTTCTCCATTCCCAATTCTTACTTTAGAAATATTAGATTTGTTGAGCCTTTTGAAAAGTTTTCGATCATGAATCATGTGGTTTATACAAGCACTGTTTATTAGCCAACATTTTGTAGATTTGTTGGTTGTAACACATGATGTTGCAAGAAGTAATTCTTCTTCTAATTCGTCCTCTACAATCTTGACATCTTCATGCAGATGTTGGGATTTGCATATTTTTTCTACATGCCCCAATTGACCACAATGGTGACATTTTGCATTTGGTTCTATCAACTCTTGTTGTGTTGATGATTTTTTTCTTGCAGTAAGGACAAGACGGAAAAACATGTGTTACTGTTTTTGTATCTGCCCCTTTTGTAGTTCTTGAATTCGAAAGCACCTTAGATAGTATGAAGCAAAGTACCTTAAACAACAGGATCTTCTCATTAATTTTCGTTTCTCTTGTGCTTGTAAGACATGTATCACTTCTGTCAAAGTAATTGTAGACAAATCTTTTGTGTTTTTCCAACAAAGTAATACATGTTCCAACAACTTCCCATAAATGTTGCCCTTCTAAACAAGTTTGCATTCTTATAGTCCATAAATCATAACTATTGTCATCGAAGAGTGGAATAACAACTTGTGAGAAATTTCCTTCTCCTTCCATTGTATATAGGTCCCGTAAGAACTGTACCACTTTTGGGATTTTGGTTTTGGAAATATAGGAGATATATTATATGGAGGAAGCTTGTTATTTTATTTCATTATGTAGCCTATATATTTAGTGCCAACACGTAACTTTGTTAAAACGTCCATCTTATTGACAAGGGAATGCTGTACTATTTATAAAATCTAAAATCTAGATGTAATTCTTCTATAGCTGAATCAGGTATGACTTCAAATTGAATTTATTGGGAGTATGGTAAGTTGGGTTTTCATTGGTTTTGTTAAAATCGGTCATTAGGGATGGATTTTAAGCAATTAAAAGTGGAATTGTTTTATTGGAAAAGAAAGCATTTATTGCATTTTTATATTGTCAATATATGAGTATTTTCTTTGTCAGTAATAACTTTCTACTTTAGTTAACTTAAAAGCCCAAGGGTTGATATTAACAAAACTTTTCTTTCAATGATAGCCTGATTAATGTTTTCCCAGTTGGATTCATTTTTAATGTTAGATTCACAGTATTCATAGTCTTATCTGTATCACACCTCAGGTGGATTCCTTTAATTGGTTTTATTGATCTAATTGGCAGTGGTGGGAGAAGAGTGACTGGACTGGATATAAGGAGCTAGGTACGTTCTTTTCTTTATGTTTGAAATAGCATCCTTTGAAGTACTATAGGGCCAGTGCAGGATTACTTCTTCTGGGCAGATGTACATGATTGTCCTGGTAAAAAATATATAGTTTGAGGGTTTCAAACTTACCTTTGGACCTTGCTCAAACACTTCATTTTGTTAATTAATTATTATTAACATTTAATTTTAGTTGGTCTATGGTTATATGTACATGTATGTAAAAGTGATATTTACTTTATAAAAGGTCCAATGAATCAACTGTTATTAAGAATGTGTATATATGAGAAGGAAGAATAATCTAATAGCTGCCCAATGTGGACTCATGTGATCCAGTTGAGAGGGAAGTCAATTATAGGAAATGTGTCAAAGAAAGGCAGGCAGGGATAGGTTTGAACTTTTGTTTCAGAGGAGTCTAAGCACTCTCAAACTGCTAAGATTTTCAGTTCTATACTCATAAACGTTCTTTTAGGCTCTGTAATTAGGTGACCTGAGTCTTATACACTTAATAAAATATAGATTTTCCTTGATTCCTGTCATTTTGGTATTATAGCTCTCGATTCTGAGAGCTTGGATGGTCCTCACATAAGCTATGATGAAGGCAAATGTGGTGCAAGGAAAGTTGAATGAGATCAAGAAGCTCTTGCTGTAATGATATTGTCATTAGTAAGTATACACAGCGACAGTCACATTTGGGTTGAAGTTGGAAAGTGTTCATGGAGGAGGAGTTTATATGAAACCTTGTAAGTTATATTCATCATCTTGACACGGTAAAGATACTCCCATTCCACTGTCTGACCTGGGAGAAAGGAAACTGGAGATCCTAATATTCATTGATGACGCATATGGGTGGATTGTTTGGGTTGAGTGCTATTTCAAATTAAATTCCATCACAAGAAGAAGCTCAATATGTTGTTGCTTGTAGGAGATCTGGCCTTGAATGGGTATGGTTGGTGGGGAGAGAAGATGTCTACATGGTGTTGGGAGGACGAGGACTTCAAGGTAACTATGGCATGACATTTTAAAACTGGGTTCACCAATTCCTTCAAAACCCATTTTGACCTCTACTAACTATTCGATAGACTATAATTATATATGATGGAGTCCCGTGAACAATTGAAATGCTCTTATGAACCTCTAAAGAAAATGGAATTTGCCATGTTGAATGGGCCTTTTTCTCATTAGAATGAAGGGGACATAGGCCTAGAACCAGTTAGAAACTTAGCCTGAGGTACTACGGTCATTATGTAGGTTGCTTATAAATTAAGAGTTTGTTTGGACGAGCTTCTCTAGAAAGATTTATTAAAGAGAAAAATAAGAAAAAATGGAATTGATTTCTCCATAAGTTAAAATTAGTCTATTAACAAGTTAAAAATAAAGATTTGGAGAAGTTATCTGAGATTTTTTACAATGTTTATGCATAAACTTATTTTAACTAACGAAGAAGTCAAATTCGTTTTTCTTACTTTTTTCTGTTAAAAGTCCTTTTGGAGAAACTTGTCCAAACAAGCCGTCTCACTGCTTGCAGGTAGTTTGATGCACTTGATTCTACATGTCTGTTGGTCAAATGTCTACTGCCATCTACACTCGACCTCGATCTTTTTTTGTAACAAATTAATATATACAATTAACACAACAAAGATAGTAAGAGTGATATATTGATCTTATGGACAATATCTGTCACTGAGCATAATGGTTTCCTCAAGAGGATTGCAAATAATTGTTTCTTATAGGCACAGGGTGTTCGAGAGCCCTGCCTCCAACAATCTCAACTAAACTCCAAACTCCAAAATTGTCTAATTCCCTTTCTACTTCCTTATTATTCCCCTCGAACTACTTTAGCTACCTTTTCTGGTAGAACTTGTCTCTTCACTTCTGGTGTTCTCATCCTTCTACTGTACATTTTGTTAATTGGGGGCTTAGCAATATTCATGCCTATAAATTTACCTTATCCTAATAGTGGAAGTATAGAATAGAAATTTATTCTATACAATCTCAAAAAGATTTCCAAGAGTCCTCACATGCTAGTAGGTTGTTCCAATGAATGAGGACTTCAACCTCTCCTAAAAGAATTGTTATGAGCAGCTACAATGAACAGTGGGGTTAACTTGCAATTCAAAATCACTAGACTATCCTAAAGGGGGTGGCTGGACTGATGGTGCAATTGATTTCTTTAGAAGGGATATGTGAAAATCCTAATAAATGATTTTTTCACTGATACATATAGATGCCAATTGTAATTGATAATCCAAGAATTTTATTGATATGGTAATGATTTGAGAAAAAACCAAATTTCCAGTTTGATAATGTACGTCACATTAGTGTTTATTAGCCTGTACTCATGTGAATTTGTTCCTTCTGTAAGTTTTCTCTTAGTTCTTCAAAGTTGCATTTAGAAAGTGGCGTTCAAGTCTAATTTAACCTCACAAAACCGACTTGGGAAGGTAAGATATATAATTTGGTCATATCTCTAGTCGGGATAAGATCTTCAAAACATCCCCTCACACAAAGGATTGGACATCTCAAGCATGAGACTAGATGATTGTAGATGGTCCAATAACAGTTCGATAGTGAGTGACACAATAGACCCAACAAACTTAGTTAGGATAGACTCTTATACCATCTTAGAAAGTGAACTATAAGTCTAACTCAACTTCACAAAAATGATTTGGTAAGGTGACCCAACATTATATACTACAATTTGGTCATACATCCAGTGGATGTGAGATCTCTAGCAGTTGAATCTGTCTTGTCCAACAACTAGTTCATATTTTCTACCGCTGAGTGATTGCTTGCCTTTTTAGAAAGGAGTGAACCTCTTCTATATCATGCTTCGAAGGGAGTGGATTTATATGCCCGTATAATTGATGATAAAGCAAAACTCAGCCCATGCTAATAATATTTTCTTCCATTGCTTTGGTTTCTCAACAACAAGCAGTGCAGATTTACGTTGATTGTTTACTGCCCCCACCTGTCCAACAAATTGAGGCAGGCTGACCTAAGTTTCAACTTAGTTTGTTTTTGTTGAAATTGAAACAGAAGTTACTGAGAAAAACTTTACCTGAATCAGAAACAGTTGTCAAAGGGTGAATCCGTGTAAGCTAAGCACCTCTTGGATTAAGTTTTCTGTCACTTCCTTGGCTATGAAAGAGTGACAGAGATGTACAAAGTGCACATACTTAGTTAGGTGATCTACCACTACAAGAATGGTATATTTAGAAACTTAAGTAGGCATTGTTAGGGGTTGCAATGCAACCACCTAGCTAGAGTAGAGATAATGTTTGCTGTTTGCATCAACCTGTTTTTGTATAAAAGCTTATCCCCTTTTTGAGTATACATGAGGTGAGACATTGGATCTGCAATTAGATATTGTACACCTGATTTTAACTTATGCTCTGCTTGAATTTCACTAGCACAGACATCTACCAATAGATAATATGGGATAACCAACAAATATAAATACTGTGACTTGTTAGTGAATTTGATTAATTTTATAAGCTCTAGCAGGTGTGGAGAAATCTGGTAGAAATTCTGAGGGGGATTCTTGGTGGGAGACGTGGCAGGAAAATCTTCATCAAGATGAATGGAGGTCATTACTTTATTTCTCTGCTTGTTGTGATTCGGTAAACCCTGTGAATTCTGGACACAATGTCTTGCATGTTTAAATTTGCAGTAACATAGCAAGAATAGAAAGGAGTGCACAAAAACAGGCAAAATCAGGAACTGAAAATGCTGGATGGTATGAGAAATGGTAAGGTGGTGTATTTTACCAGGGGGAGGGTGTTTGGTTTTCTGTATGCATTGTAGATGTGTCTAATGCATTCCAATATTCTGTGTCTGTCTGTTCAATTTGGTTAGGTGGGAAAAATATGATGCTAAAGGCTGGACTGAGAAAGGAGCACACAAGTATGGTAGATTGAATGAACAATCATGGTGGGAAAAGTGGGGAGAGCATTATGATGGAAGAGGGTCTGTTCTCAAATGGTACGGATTCTGATTTTCCCATCTTAAATGTCATTTACAATTTCATGTTGCTCTGCACTAGATACTTTTTTAAAATAGCTCATTAATTTGTTGTAGCGATAACTGTGGTTTGGTGAGTAGAGTTGGTTTTCATTTGTATTCAAATATGCTTAATGATATTGTTTAATTTTCAATAACATACTATAGAAGAATTTGATGTATCTAAACTTCAATTTATTTTATTGATTTTGTGCACTAAAATTTAAAAACATTAAATGACTACAGGTATGTCATCAAATGGTGGATATCTTCATTATTTGTATTGATGGTTAGTTTTAAGATATTAGAGGATGAAAATTAACATGAACTTTATTAGCATGACTTGCATGATGTACTTCCAGACTTTTAGCCCAGCAGGTGATTTTGTGAAATTTTATCTTATAAAATATTATTCGTGGTGTAAGATTGATTTTGACTTATGCTAATGTCAATGAATACTATCAAGAGTTGAATTATGATATACTTTTTCCAGAAGCACAGCAGTGTCTTAATTGTTCTTTTTCCTTTTTTTTCTTCCTTTCTAATTGTAATTTGTTGAGTTCTTTGGATAGGAGGGAAATATTTATGAGTTTATCAAAATATTATTCTGAGTTTTAAATTTAATTTTCTTTGTGCTTCCTCCTCCTGGCTTACACTTCCTCAGGACAGATAAGTGGGCTGAAACCGAGCTTGGAACGAAATGGGGGGACAAGTGGGAGGAGAGGTTTTTTAAAGGCATAGGTTCAAGACACGGAGAAACATGGCACGTATCTCCAAGCAGTGAACGTATGTTACTGTTACTAAAATTTTATTGAAAAGTCTACTTTCATATTCTTCCCATTCAGTAACTAAACATCATAAATATTCAACAAAATTAAATGTGGTAAAATATAACATATTTGTGATTTATATTATTAGTTCTAAAACTTTCTTATTGACGAACCACAAAAATTGCACCTATTAAAGCAACTAAAAGAATGATTGAAATAGTTAAAATGGAGGTGTCTTTTTATTCCATTTGATGATTCTCATAGTGCTCCAAAGATGTAATCGACGAAGGTTGCATTCCATTTGAATCAAGCATGCATGATAGTTGTCTTCGAATGTAAGATATGTAATGCATTTTTTCTTTTAAATTCTACAGAGTTGAACTAATCTCTGGACAAATTTTTCTAGAAGCACTTATAAGTTATAGGAAATAAAAAAAAAGTGAAATGTGCTTTTTCGTAAGTTAAAATTAACTTGTGCAAAATAAAAATTTAGAAAAGTTATATGAAAGAACTTCTACAAATCAGCTTGCGCATAAACTTATTTGAGTTTGTGGAAAAGTTCTTCTGATTTTTTTTCTCCTACAAATGCTTATAAAGAAGTTTGTTCAAACAAATCTTGGGTCCGGAAATTGGTCTTCTCTTTCTGGAGATGAGCTTTTTTCCCCCAATAAGTTCATATTTCAAGTGAAAGCAGCTGCATCGAACTGTTTGCTGGGTTTCTCTCTTTCTCTCCTGCTTTTATATGTTTGCTAACATGGTTTTCTGTTACAAGGTTGGTCAAGAACCTGGGGAGAAGAACACTTTGGAAATGGGTATGGTATCTAAAGCTTACTTACATCTGATTAGTTGAATTATTTGTTCATGGCAACAGTTTAAAAATGCTCTTAGTGTTAAATAGATATGTATCCCATGCCTCAGTTTTTTATTCTATATGCCGTATTGGTGACTGGTTTTGCTTTCGTCTGTAACAGGAAAGTCCATAAGTATGGAAATAGCACAACTGGTGAGAGCTGGGATATAGTTGTAGATGAAGAAACTTATTACGAGTAAGAACATTCTTTTCAACTACTAACTAGATGAAAAACTGAATGTAAACAGTATATCCATCCTTTATCTAATCTAAAAAAGCCTTTGATGCATCTAAATGGTTTAGTCCATATAGAAGTATGTGTCTAGTGCTTGTTGGGTAACACACAAGTACACATTCTTTCTGTTTTTATAAAGAAAAAAATGGCCACAAAATATCGAGCATTACAATACAGTGACAGACGTGTTAGATCGGGATGAAACGTAATACTGGTTCACTCTATGCTTTGTACACATTAAAAATAGAATATATTTTGAATTATCAAATAAATCCTTAAAATTCCGAGTTTGATAATGTCATTAACGTTTGTCATTATGAATGAGGATAGGCATATTGCTAATTTGAATTTGATAATGTCTCAAATTTAGGGCCGAACCTCATTATGGATGGGCGGATGTTGTGGGTGATTCAACCCAATTACTTTCAATTGAGCCTCCGGAGAGGCCTCCTGGGGTCTTCCCTAATATAGACTTTGGTTCGCCTCTGTCGCCTGAAGCTAATGATGACTCGCCTCAAGATCTGCCCCCTTCACAATGAAGATGATCTGACTTACAAGCTCCATTACTCATTTTCTTCAATTTTAGGGAGATTCCATCGTAACGAGTGGAACTCATTTTGTAAACATACTGTGGATCGATCATTTTATTCATTCTTTCCATTTTCATGTTGTACTTTTACTTTTCCCCCCCTTTGGTTTCCCCTAAGTTATTTAAAATTGACGATTTTTCGTCATTATTATTGAATAATTTTTCTACGGTAATCGGTAAATGATGCTAAACGCATCTTGATATTTAATGATTTTCGATTCGAATCAGGCAAATTTAGTCGGCCGAGTCAGTGTTAAGATATAACAATTGTGCCTGCATGCATAAGCTTCCACCTACAGGGAGCGGTTCAGCTATAGCTCTATACTCCTTTCGCACACAACGCACGCAAATTAATGCAAATAAAATCTACCTTTCATTGTGACTACATTTATGTAAAGAATTTATCCATGTTTTTAAAACGGTTAACCTATCAGGACATCACTTTTGATAGCTAAGAGTTCCCTTTAGGCGAAAAAAGTACAGTTGGCATCCAGTTGCCTCTAAAAACTATGTTGACTGCATCATACGTCAAAGAAACAGAAACCACTAAGTACAGTCTATAAACTGCAAAGGTTTTCCTTGAGATATACATATATTTCCTACTTCCTAGCAAACTCAATTCAATTTTGTGTGCAGCTATCTATACGTCGAACGGTTGTCCTCTAAATCTACTTCCATTGCTCGCTTCCGATCCCCTTTTTACATATTCAAGTACAAGTCCAAAACACTCCCAAAATTCAGCACCAAACTGAGGTCATTATGTCCTTAGAAATGCAGAAGATTCGTATGATTAAATTTTTTAGATGTCATTTTACCACAGTTCGGCCAGTATTGAGAAAAAATCGCCTTCTATGTTTCCATTTTTCGACTTTATCAGCAGCTGTAAAATTGAGCGGCAACTGCTCAAGGGAACGTGATGAGGAAAAACAACCATTATAAGTCAACAGGTACATCAGCACTGAACAAGGCACCATCATTAATCTGATATAATTTCCTCCAAATCAGGATCCTCAAAGTTCATAGCATCATAGTCCGAAATTGTTTCATTGAATGTATCCTTATCTGCTAGATCATTCTGATCATCATCATCATCATCCATTTCTGGCCATTCAGACTCTTTGTCGACATCTGGTTCATCATTTGATGCATTTCTCTTCATTGTATTATCCTTTCCATGCTTTCGATGTCCTGAAATTTTCTCCACTTTGGCTGTGGAATCTTCACATATGCAGGTCGATGGATTCTCATGAAATCCACCTCTACCTGGTCTAACCTCCTTTGGCTCCCCCATGAAGCCTCTCTGGAAATTACGGACACTAGAAGCAAAAACTTCCCAAGTCATATTACTTCTATTCAAGAACAGTCGGTAGAGTTTTTTAGCATTTGGACGAATGGTTGGTTTATGCCCAAAGTATCTCCTACAAAAAAGTTCCCAGAGAGATAATTAGTTGTATAGATATCAGTGAACAAAAGAAATTAAAATAGATGTAAATGGAGTATAACATACCTTCGTCCGGCTAATATTTTTGCCATATTTCCATTATTATTGGTCACAAATACATCACTTTCATCACAGACAATGAAGTCAAGTGCAGCCATGCGAGAAGAAAATGAAGAAAATGATTGTAATTCTTCCTTGGTAGCAATGGTCTCTTTTGAATGGTAATTAGGAAATAATTCTTTGAGAGGGGCCAGTGTTCTTTCCCCTCCATATACTTCCCCTGATGCAACGTAAATATGAACATCAGAACCATATCCCAGTGCTCTTAGCATGAGACCAACTTCTTCTGGGGTTAATGGGCATCTTCCCTGCCTCCTTGCCCTATCAGGATTGCTTCTCTGCATATCGATATTCCTCAAATTATTAACCAGTCCGTAAATCAGTTTTCAAAAGTGTAAACATAGTTCAGCCAAACATTTATCTACTAAATTCTAATTCCATAGCATCTTGCCACGAACAGGGTGAAAAAATGTTCAGATGTTTAAAGCCATTGATGATATTCATTCTATGAAAAGATCCTGATAAGTCCTATGGTTTTGGATGTCCACTCAAGCATATAAAAAAACGCTACCTAAAAGTGTATAAGATTTGATTACATTTTAAGTATCTCCCAATAAATTATTGTTCATATATAAATTTTTGACATGTGAGACTTACATGTAATGTCTTCCACCTCCTCCTTATTGCGCCTAGTTCTTTCTGCTCCTTCTCCCCTCCTCCATAATCACATCCAGAAAATGCAAGCATATCAGGTTCAAATCTGTAGCAAAAATGGCAATCAATGTAGAAATTTTTTAATTGTCATCTGTTATCCTACCTAATTAACTGCATCTTAAATGTAAAAGAGTAAAAGAAATTGCTGCTTGTGCAAATAGAATCAGCCAATGTTTTAAAAACTCAACCCACTCTTTGACGGCAACAGGTACATAATCAATGGGTCACTGGTGTGTGTGTGTTACACTTTTTACACAATTTAATTATTTTGAATTCATTTTCAGAAACAGCTAGTTACAAGCATATGAGTGTGGGTCTTGAGGGACACAACAAATGCAGCACACATCTTGATAGAGCACTATCAGGAACGCAGTACATGTATATCAGTTAAATTGATTTTTTGACTGGTCTTATGATAGGACTCCTATCCATCAACAAGATGCTTATGGGCCTAATATATAGAAAGACCTAGAATATGACAGGTCTACGCTAGGAGAAAGAGGGTGGGGCTCAGCAGTAGATGCTTATGGACCTAACATACTGAAATACCCAAAATATGGCAGGTCTACACTAGGAGAAAGAGATTGAGGCCATGTAGTGAAGAGAAGAAGAGTTAGTTAGTGAAAGGGTGAGGTGGCATGAAGGACGTTACTGAGGAATCACTATTTGAGGAGAGAGAAGGGTGGGGAGAATCAGGCTGGATTATTGTCAAAAATTTGTTAGGAGAGTTTTCTTCTCTCTGGGAGGAGTCTTGGACTTTGTGTCTTTTTCCTTGCTTGTAGGGCCACTGAGCTCATTGAACTCTCAAATTAAACAAAGGTCGATCTGGATCTAGGTCAGGTCAAAAACCGAAATTCACTTAAAGGTGTTTATGGGACTGGGTCTAGCATGGGACCTAGCCCAAAGAGAGCTCTTTTCAATCTGAGTCTCGAACTCTCACCACTCAAGTGAATCGCAACCGAGGCGATGAAGAACGTCAATCTTTCTGTGATTACTAAGCACATCCTCTACTGGAGCTAATGAATCCAAAAGCAAGGGGTATGTGCTTCAGGTGTGGAGAGCGCTATCATCCCTTAGATCAATGTGCGGAAAAACAACTACGCTTGGTGGTGTTGGGAGACAAGGAACGAAGGGGAACTTATTGCAATTGAAGTTAAGGAGGAAAAGGACGAATACTTTGGATTGTGGATTTAAGAGTTTATTTGGGTTCATGGACGCTAATCAAGCTTGTAAGATTTTTTTATCAACATTAGGGCAAAGTGAAGGGAGTATCGATGTTGGTCGTGATTGATAGCGGCGCAAGCCACAATTTCATTTCTCCACAAGTGTTGTCAATTCTTGAAATTGCAATCGAACAAGGTATGTCCATGGGGGTGAGGCTAGGAGATGGGCATCATGTGGCTACCAAAGGCAAGTGCAGGAGCATATAAGTTCAATTGGGAGAGTTCCACATTGAGGTGGATGCGTATGTGTTGGATTTAGGGAACCTGGACATGAGGTGGTTTGGTTACAGAGGTTTCGTAAAGTAACCTTTCACTGGGAACATGTGACAATCAATTTATGTTGGAATGGGGAACATGTGGAACTACAGGGTTAGAGACCAAGGCGCTACCACAGAAAAGAGAAGAGGCAAATAGTAGAACAAACAACATCATTGCACAGTTTGACGCAATGTAAGGAATTTTGAACCTAAGGAAGAAGAACTACTATCTGAGAGGCAACATGCTGAAATTCAACTACTATTGGCACAACTCAATGAAGTATTTAGAGAGTGAGATGGTTTACCACCATCACGAGACATTGTTCATTTGATTGAGTTGCATAAGGAGGTTGGACCAGTGAGTGTTCCACCTTATCGTTACGCTTACCATTGAGAGACAGGTGGATGAGATGCTACAACAATCATCAAGCGCATCTCTTGTGCTTTCACCAGTTCGGTCATTTAGGTTAAGAAAGATGCTTCTTGGCATTAGTGTGTAGACAACAGGGAATTAAAAAAGGTGAGTGTACCGGATAAGATTCCCATTGTCAATGAGTTGTGGTATAACACTATTTTTCATGGATCTATAGGAACCACTCCTTTTGAGGCGGTTTTTGGGTGAAAACCTCCTCTTTTGATACCATTTTCGCATTGACAGACACAAGTGGAGGCCATAGCACATGAGTTGGGGGATAGAGACAAGGATTTGAGACAATTGAAGCATCATTTGTTGTTGGCTCAACTGTAGATGAAAATGTATGCTAACAAAAAAAGGTCTCACATTTGAAGTTGGAAGGTGGATGTTCTTCAAATTAAGGCCTCATCAACAACAAACAGTACCCCGAAGAATTAATCAGAAGTTGGCCCCAAGGTTTTTTGGCTCATTCCCCTTAATTGACAAGGTTGGGGTTGTGCCTTATAAGCTACCAACAACCAAAATTTACTTTTTATTTCATATTTCCCAATTAAAGAAAGTTGTGGGAGATTATGTTGTAGATGAGCTAGCCAAGTTGGAAGATGAGCTAGACAAGATTGAAGAGCATGAGGTGATTTTAGTTGTCAGAGATAGTCACCAGGGAGATCAACTGGTTAGGCTGGTTAGATAGAAGGGCAGGAGCATAGAGGATACAACTTGGGAGGATGAAGCTCTATTGAACAATCAGTTTCCTGACAGTAGTTGAGGACAAGGCTGTTGTGTCAAGGGGAGGCAATGATAGGACTCCTAGCCATCAAGAAGATGCTTATGGGCCTATATACTGAAAGACCCAAAATATGACAAGTCTACACTAGGAGAAAGAGAGTGAGGCCCAATAGTAGATTCTTATGGGGCTAATATATTGAAAGACCCATAATATGGCAAGTCTACACTAGGAGAAAGAGAGTGGGGCCCAGTAGTGAAGAGAAAGAGAGTTAGTTAGTGAAGGGGTGAGGTGGCATGAGGAACGTGTAGTGAGGATTCACTATTTGACAAGATAGCAGAGAGGAGAGTGGGGAGAATCAGGTTGGATTATTGTCAGAAATTTGTTAAGAGAGTATTCTTCTCTCTAGGAGGAGTCTTGGACTCTGTATATTTTGACTTGCTTGTAGAGCCACTGAGCTCACTAAGTTCTCGAATTAATATATTATAACCTCTGATACTCCTTTTTCTATCATTTGGTCCAACCTGTCGGATTCGAGACGAGGAGCTAGCGAAGTTTGACGTTGTTCATGCCACTGAAGATGGGAGAAAGAGTTCAGCATTGGAAGAACGCTTGACAACATTAGAGATTTCCCTAGGACAATCTTTGGTGGAGTTCCGACAAGCTGGAATAGAGACGTTTGCAAATTATGCCAAAAAGGGAACGAAAAAACTTCATCAATAAGTACAATTAATCCAAATAAGCTCAAGATATGGACTTAATACAAATTATGAACATGTGCATGAGTACTTAGGAATTTCTCAAACAAACTGGGTACTCTTTAGGACAAAGGATAAGGAAAAAAGACAATCACTGGCTGTTAGACAAAAAGGGTTAATAAGAATGAACATGGCAATTCATTGGCTCAATTTGAATTGTATTACTAGCAAATGCTGTCAATCAAACTGCAGTCCTCCATGAAATTGATCATTCTTGGGTAAGTGTTTCATGTTTCTGGAAATAAATTTGATGGATACTTCTGCGATATGCTTGTCTACCGTATGCAATAGGAATACCATTTGGGATGTAAATGCACTTACATGCATGTAATGCAGCTGCATAAGATTTATCCGCATAGGTATAAACACTGACTACATATTCTAGAGTTTTGGTGGTCATCATATTGATAAATATAATTGATACCAAAACATGTGAATTTAATGCGACAGATACAGATAATAAGATCAAAATTCAATCAAACTACCTTAGGTGCAGTGCAATATAATGTTTGCTTCTCATCCTCATCCAATGGACCAATTTTTCACCCATTGCAAGTATTGGGTGGGTAAATTTTAAAGCATGGTAGTTAACTCTACATCTCAACTTCTGATATTCTGTATCCAACCTGTTGGCAAGTCTGTAGTCAAACTTGCTAAGCTGGACAGCCTGCCACAAAATGAAGCAAATGGTATCTTTACTGACTGAATTCTTTTTGGCAAAGTTGAGGGGGGAAATGGATTTGGATCTTGCAGACAGAGAAATATAAGATTGCTTAGCTGATAGAAAAGATTTAGATAAGACATTAAACCGAGGTAAAAGAGGAGCAATAACCTAGCTTGATTCATAAGATACATTAGGCATCACACACTTAGGGGGTAAAATCATCAGACTCAGACATTCATCTGATTGGTGGACCAATGCTGAAGAGTTCATTACACTTAAATAAAACCATTTAATCCAATCTAAATAGACTCACTATAATATCTACCAAACGAAGAATAGAATTAGTCCTTGATCTAAATGCATTAACGAACTTCCTACATAGAGAGAATCCAATGAGTTGCACAACACATTAGCACCAGTAATAGTTCCAGGAGATAAAAAAGCTTACATGCTTTTTCAGGAGTACAGGTAATATACGAGTTATGTAACATCTTTCATTACACTTCCTTGGAACCCGCATATTGTATGCAGATAATGGTTTCCTACCCTTACTGGGAAGTTGCTTGATAATCTTGACATCTTTGGACAGAGATGATATAAACCAATCAACATCAAAGATCTCTGAGAAGTTACTGCAAAAGTTAAAGTACGTCATCATTTCACAATACTTGGATATCCAAATCAAACCACAGGGCAATCAGTGTCCCTTTTGTTACTGACCTAGAATCTTTCCAGAAAGATCGTTGATCCAATTTTGGAACAACAAGAGTAGCATTCAAAATTCGTGCAGCAACAACAGCATCTGTAATCTGCCAGTTGCAGAAACAGAAGGATTGGCATTAATAGCAGATTATGCAGATATTTTGTGTTCCAACAACAGCTATCATACAATGTGATGTGTTATCGCAATATGCATTGTAACCAAAAAAACAGGTGTACTGGTTTCCATGCTCCAGACTTTGTAGCAACCAATTAAGGGGGACATTTTTGTCCAAACCTAGTACATCCAAAAGGATGAGGGATGTGTATTTCACCCCTGGAAGCAAATAATAGGATTGTCAACAAGATTTTAATATTGAAAGAGACAAGCAAAAATAGTCCTCTAGTAAAAAAATGCCACATTACTCACTACTGCAGAACAGGTTGATTCCGTTTGACAACATCAATCTACGGCCCAATCCAACAGAAGTATTTTCCCCATTTTTAAGTTCATTTCACATTTTTATCAAGTATATAAATAAAAAGATCAGACTCAGAAACACAATTCTTTAGAAATAGAAACGGAAGCCAGATATCAAATCCTTGCTTGACTATAATAATCTCAAAGAGTTCACAGAATTACCCCAGTTCTTTGCTGATTCAAGCCTCCACTTGTTGCAATCAACAAATATCGATTCGGATGCGTAATCACTTGAGCTTCTGCCACACGGGAAGCATAGTTATCGGTCATTACATACATTCATACATCTAAAACCAAATCCAAGTTTCAAACGAAAAAGTTTTACATCGCATCACTCCACACTACTGAACCAACAATGATACGCACTTTGAAACTTGTTGCTGGAATTGCTGCAGCCGCGGAAGTGCTGCGAATTTCGAGAAGTCCAGATATCGCGTCCCAACTTTCCTCCATCACTCTAATTATTGTCATTAAATTAAAACAAAACCAATCAGCATCGGAATCAAGATCCAATAACATAAACGTCAAACCAACGGCAAAGTCAAATAAAAGCCAGAAAATGAAAAGCCCTAACCGGAATGCGGAAGGCAGGTTTTTCAATCGCCTCATCCGCTTCAACGTTAATCTGAACAATAATTCCAGACATAAAACAAAACAAAACAAAACAAAACGATTAGGAATTTGCGATCACCTTGGACTATCAGAAACCGATATTAACGATAGAGAAAGAATACCGAAGTGTGTTGGCGTCTCCGGTGCATACGATCGGTTTCGACGGGAGAAGGAGCTAAAAACGAGAGGAGAGCGAAGAGAACGAGTAGTGCGGCGGCGACGGCGGAAAACACCGGGATCATTAGACGAAATCGTTGGTAATAGTGTTGGCGCCGCCGCTGATATGCCATTTCTCTGAACCTTTCTCTCTGTGCGTGTGTGCGCTTATTGGAAGCACGGACTTGACAAAATTATTACAGTTTCATGTTCGTCTCATACAAATAATTAATTATTAATTCTGAATCGCACACGACTATATAATGTCAATGCCTGTGGCGTGCTGAGTTGTGACAACAGATCTGTTTGTTTGATATGATAGTGTTACAACAGACTCTTTCTTTCTTTCTCTCGTTGCAAACGATACCAGGCAAGGTTTATGATTCTTCCCTTCTTCATCTCATTTCTTATTTTTCCATCATTTCCCTCCCACGTGCATTGTTTCGCTGTCCTTCTGTTTCATCTTTTCTTTAACAAACGCGCATCACTGCTGTCTTCTTCCTCCAATTTTTTGAGATTTTATCTGTTGCTAACTTCCCATGCTGGTTTAGTGGTTGGGATAATTAACAACATATGTAACTAGTTTCCATCAAATATTAAGGCTGGAATAGTGCTCACTGCGTTCTTTTTAAGCATTTTCTACCTCAATAATCTTATATTCTCTAATAATTATTTTAACAAACTATTTATGTAGCATTTCTTAATAATCACCTTTTTAAAGACTCTTTTTACATGTTAGACTTCTGCCACAAAATTCTATGTTTGGTAAAGGAGTTTATGCATGGAGAGTAAATAATATATATTTATGTCATTTTTAATGATAATTTTTATTTGAAGGTGTGTGTGATGAGTGAGAGAGAAAAAATCTTCAAAAAAAAAAAATCAATTGAAATGGAAAGTAACTAGATTAATTAAAATTAAGTGAATCGTTTATATTCAAAACACTGAAAATGTATTCTAAGACAGTGAAAATTTAGTAGTTAATATTATATACTAATTTTTAATTTATAAATTTTTATTAATAATAAAAACTATTTTAAATATTAATATTTTTTAATTTATAAAATAATATATAATTTAGTCCATTATGTTTTATCTATAACAATAGTTCTTCTATAATGATTATTTTGTTATAATTTTTACGGTTGTGTATTAGGAGTTTGAAATATTTTTATATTTTTATCTAATCACATAACATTGTTAATATTTTATTAATAAATTAGTGCTAATGTGGTTTTTGAGATAATTTATAAAAGAAAATAACTATTTTATTATAAATGATAATTTGAGATTAAAATAAAATAAGTTATTTTATATACTTAGTACCTGTTTGTTTCCATAAATAAAGAGACTAACAGTACTTTTTATTCTAATACAACCAATTGGGGAAAGGAATGTTCTGTTATTTGAATTTTCCATATGATAAAGAAAAAGATTGATTCAATATTATATGCCTAACTTAGAACAAAAGGAATGTTCTTATGAGAATAGACGTACATTTGATCAAGTTTCGTTCAATTTTAATTTATTTTAAAAATTTGACATAATAAAAAATTTTATCCCTCTACTTTATTTGTCCATTTTTATTCATCTAAACATAAACTAGTTTTTTAATCATTGGTTCTTCTTTCTCACAAAAATAAGGGAATTTAGAGATATTAAGAAGCGCACAGGTGAGTAATAAAAGAGAAAAAAGGAAAATGTCATGATAAAAAAAATGATTTTTTTTAAGAATATTTAATTTTGAAATAAATATATTATTTATATTATTGTATATACTCTTAATAACATTTTTATTATCATTATCATTTATTTTTATTATTAATATTATTTTTATTTATAGTTATTTTTATTATAAAATAAATAAAAGACATGATCAATTATATAGAACATGTTTATAATAATAAGTACGTTGTTGATGTAATATAATCAATTATATTAAAAGTTATGGTATTTTGACAATCTTGCTTCACCTTACAACCACAATAAATATTAATATTTGTAATAAAAAAAATTAAAAAAAAAAATCTTTTTAATGAAAATATAAGCAAAATGTTAAATGTTAAATTTTTTTCAAAATTAAGAAAATTATAAATTTCTATAAATAATTAAAATATTCATATTTATTGGGTTGTAGGATGGAAAACAGTTGTCAAATAAACATTTTTGTATATTAAAATTGTTGATGAAACATTCTTAGTGATGAAAATTGGGTTGTCAAGGTTTCGTATTTAGGGTTTATAGGTCCAAACATGAATCAAAGTCATGTTAGTACTTTGGTGAAAGGTATCTTTGGATATTTGGATCCCAATATTTCATGAGCCAATAGTTGATTCAGAAGTCCAATGTGTAGTCGTTTAGGGTTGTCCTCGGCTGCTTCTAGTGGTACCTCCATAACTTTTTTATTCTAGAAACACTCTTTCATAAAAAAGTTAAAATATATGAAATTTTGATTGTAGAACAAGGTGTTGTTGGTGCATGGAGACATTGGTGAAGACGATGATGATGTTGATTGCTCATTTATTGAGCTGTAAAGTACTTGATAATGGTTTGTGGTGGTTATGGTAGTTTGAGGTGGTGTAGGTCTATGGTGAGTTTTTTGTTTTTTTACAATTTCTAGTGTGATGTAGTTTATATCTTGTATTGTGTAATCTGGACATTGATAGAATTGTATATTTTGTAATTAATTGAAATGTGTGTGTAACTTATGGATTGTACAATTCATAACTTGTTCTTGAATTTGGAAAATATGTTATAGATTAGCTAATCCATAATGCAATATTTTATTATGGATTACGGATTGCTCAATCTCAAAGGTACAAACACATTCAATTCCTTATGGATTATGTAATCCAAAATGAGTTTTTGGATATGGACTGGAGCGTGTAATTCGAATTGTTTTTAAAAAAATGAAAGACACTTAAATCAGTGACAAACGAATGCAAAAAAACAATAAAATTCGACTAAAAATAACTTTTTTCACCACAAAACCACGAATAGACTGTCAAACGCTCCCAAACTATGTAAAGAACCACAAAAAATCCTTGAACAATTGCAAATGGAGTGTCGGGAATGCTTGGGGATGTCACAGTGAGATAAAATGGAAGAATGAAGATGGTGAAAATGGTGTGTGGATTTTAAGGTTTTTTTTTTATTAAAGGACAAAAATGAAGGTGAAAGAAGAAGCAGTCGTTGTGTTGTTTGAGACCTGTACTTAATCATTGAAATGTCGGTCCATTTCATTTGTATCCGGATGACCATGTCCAAGTACATATGGGTTGCGAGGGATGATCTATGTATATCCATACTGACGCAGAATACGTTCTGACATGTTCAATTGTGTCCAATTTCCAAGCCTCAAATAACTAGAGAATAAGGAAATCCACTCGAATGGACGTTCTTCCCTATGCTCGTTGTATGAACAAAACCGAATGGAAGTTGTTATCAATGTATCTAACTGCAATCGAACAAGAAAATTTGAAGTAACTTTTCTTGCATCATACATCCTACACTGAGGTTGGTCTTCAGAATACAGTGCTTGCATACGTCTCATCCCTATAGACGAGAAGTGCTCATAAATCCTCCCTTGCAACAATGTCGCATAACCAGCTAGTTGCTTAGTGCTTGCATAACTACAATCTCCTAGCTGCTCATACATGTGAGTTAGTGCAGTTGTCGCCCAAGAACATTCCCTGGTAAGCCTCAAATCAACAAAAAACCCAAGATAAAACACACTAACTAATGTAGCACTCTTGTCCGCAAAGATAGTGCAACCGACAAGGTGAAGTAAGTAAGCTCTGGTAGCCAGAGTCCACTGCCTCCTTGAGCATGCGTCTTCATACACATCTCTTAACCAACTCAAGCGCACATGAGCTCGCCGACAGTGTCTTGTTTCTTCAGATGCAACTCCACGGTCAACACAGAGGGATTTTACCAATAAATCTTTTACCGAATCTGCATTTAAGGTTTCCTGCGTGTAAAAATGATCGACAATGAGTAAATGCAACAAATTTGACACATAATCAAGAGTGATGGTCATCTCCCCAATCGGTAAATGAAAGTTGTTTGTCTCTGCATGCCACCTCTCTACAAAAGCACACAACAGTCCTCGATCTAAATTCTCATAACTAGCATGAAGCAGACCACCTAAGCCAAACAATTCTACAACAGCCTGTATGCGCTCATGAGGTGCTCCTAACTTATTTATCTTCCTCCCATGTGAAACGACCTTCAGCTCACCACAATCCTACAATAATCAACATATATCATCAATAAATAGATACATACCAAATACAAAAAATTAATTTTCATTACTTACCAAACCATCCCACAACTGTCTGGCTACATGATGTTCATAATTAATGAGTAAGGACTTATCCAATGGCTCTCCTTGATAGTCTTTATCATCAACTTCAACTTCTTCTTGTTCAATATAATCTTCAAAGTGTTCATTTGGAACTGAAGTACTAGGACCACCTCGTCTTCTTCTCACTAATGTAGTTGGTCGCACATGGTCCAAATTAGAACTTCCTCCACATCTAGTCCTCACCATCTTACATTTCATAAAAATAACATTCAATCCAAAATTATAACACAAATAGTATAAAAGAACAAATCAAAAATTCCATAGAAGCCAAGTGCCCTAACTACCTAATACAAATACGGATATTAATATCCAGAATTACTTCACAAAACTTCTGGACAAACCCATCCGCAGAACAACAACACATTCCGGATAAAAATATTCAGAAGTCAAATATCAATTCCGAATATAAACATCCAGAAGTCACAAATTAAATTCTGAATAAAATTATTCGGAAGCCATGTGAGTGTACCTTGTCTTCTCTAACGATGGTTCCTTCTCCGACTTTCACTGCCTCAGAGGATACGTGCGAAGTCGAAGCTGACCGTGGCAGCTGCTGCTTTGTCTGCGAAATCTAACGGATTAGGGACGAAGGTGGCTGACGAGGACGGTTGCGGCTGCGAGTTCATGCCCAAAACAAAGAAGAATAGGGTTGGGTGCATTACATTTGATGGATTTGTGTCTTCTTCTTTGCGGTTTTTGAGTGAATTTGCGGAAGCTTCACGGATTGGTGGTGGAACAAGATCCTCCTAAGAGTGATGGTGATCTTGAAGGTGCATGAGAAGTAGGAAGTTGAGAGTGGTGAGGCCAACTCTCTTTGGAAGGTGAAAAGTTTCGGAAGATTAAAAGCCTAATCCTAAGAAGTTTTAGGCAAAAAGTGAGAATGGCACAAAATTGGCAGTATTTCACTAATGAATTAATCTTGCATTTACATGACCCAAGCTCCTCTATATATAGCAAGAGTGGATTGAATATGAAAAAGGAATTGGAGGGAAATTCAAATGTTGGCACATGGGAAGGTGGCTCCTAAATTCAGCACATGTGAGGTAGGTTCTAGAATTCTTCCATGTGCTAGGAGTTCTAGAACCTTACACTCCACTTAGGC
>Ga0123342_1002373_pt1 | contig 31293 bp, 12 predicted proteins | sample Turbeawhitnodule_FD_89960 | JGI IMG/M metagenome (GOLD analysis project Ga0123342, IMG submission 89960) | Root nodule microbial communities of legume samples collected from Mexico - Turtle bean Mexico white nodule | ecosystem: Host-associated > Plants > Roots > Nodule | place: Mexico: Nepantla... | reverse complement strand
ACGCTTCACTCAAACCCTAAACATTCAAAACATCATGTCGAAAGAGACAAACACAAAAAATGAAGCATCATGTCCACCTAGGACAACTTGTCTCTTTGGGGCAACTTTGAGGAGAAACGTCAGCTGCCAAACTAACATGATATCTCAAAATCATATAACTCATCATTTGAAATAAAAACTCATAATTAATGTTCATGGGGTTTTGTTCCCCTCGTTAAGACATGTCATTATTACTATTTCATTACAATATTTACCTCTTTAATTGCATCATAATAAACTCGGACGATCGAGCTATATAAACTGAGACCATCGAGCTAGGAGGATGGTCACAATGCTTGACTTATGACTAGTGCTAAAAATATGACTCACTTTCACAAGCTTAGCCAAATGATATCACCAAAGTTGAGTTCAAAATAAAAGCCCAATTACCTTAAAATCGATTACCGAGCTTAAAGGACTTGTGTACTACCTAGTACTGAAAAATATTGAGAATATTAATACATTCTTGCGATATTGGGTATTAGCCACCTACAAATTCAAATAACTCAAACACTCTTAAAAACTCACTTCTATTACCATTGAAATCGACTTGATATCCGACAACAAATATTTAATTGAATATTTAGTATAGTGCAAATGTCTATAAATATATCTTTAGAAAGTAATAGTATTGTTCCGACCTCAAGTCTGTTGGGCAGCATCACTAGGGTCAATCACCGCATCCGATGTATTGTCTGTTTTGGAGGTTGATGTTCCGTCACGGTTTTGTTCTGAAAAAGCGCCTCGAAGGGTGAAGGGAGTATATAAACTCCCCTTGGCCTCGACTCCTGAACGATGTGAGACTATATTGACATACAAAAACAAGTACAATTTCGAATGAAGCAAAATTTAATCTTTAAAGATAAAAATTATGAAGAAATATCTGGTCTCAAAAAGTGCAAATTCCTTCATCTGTTATATTTTCTTTTGCAGAATATTTAATGAAAGTTGTTTCAATTGGACTGAAATTTAATCAGAATTTGCAGAAAAATCATACATACAAAGGTATCCTTTTAAGCTATTTTGTGTGTCAAATTTAATCGTTAGTACCATATTTAATTTTTATTTAATTGAAATAATAATTTAATAACTTTTTTTTTATCAATCCGAGTGAGAGTCACCCTAATTAATACGATATTTAAAACAACCACAGTGCATTATTTTTTTGTATTAAAGGTCAGATTTATCGGATCGTGATTTGTGAATACAACATTACGAAAGTGCACATGCAATTTTTTCATAGTCAATGGTAAATATTGTAATAATTGTAACTAGGAAAATTTCCAACTTTTAAGTTTTAAATATTATTTTATAATAACTCAGATAACGTTAGACTCTCATGACAAATGGTAAGTATTTTAATAACCCTTAGGTAGATTTTTTTAACTTTAACATATTTAGAGGTTACATTACATATTTTTTTTTGAAAAGTATATTGGACAATATCTCCCTCACTAAAGTTGTAATTGATCATGTATTCATTTAAAAAAATATTTCAATTTTATAATACTTAATTTTGTTTATGGAAAATAAATATAAAATTTAATATCAACATGGACTCAATCCATTCTTCCAAGACGCAGATGCATAATTTATAGAATGCATATAGGAGTAACGAAGAACCACGAAATAAGACAAAGTGAAAATGAAACTAGTGATAGAAAAAAAAAACAACATATTGAATTTTTTATTATTAAACGTTAAAATAAAACAATAAAATAGACTCGTAATAAATTAATCATTAAGACGATCTAATTTGTGTGAATATACCATACGTTTTGATAAGAACAACGTAGACACATCACAATCTAATAAGATTAACAAAATTAAACAATCTAAAAATTAAACTGTGAAAAAATTAGATGATTTGAAAGGTAAATCGTTTACACAAAATAACACACTAGACAATCTATATTAAGTACGAAATAACTTTTAATATGAATATACCTAATTTATTTAAGTGTAGCGTATAAGCTAAGATTTTGAGTTGGGTTTGCAAAAGTTTGACTCAATAAAATAATTTTGGACTCGAGTGCAAGGTTTAGATTGGAGTGCAAGGTGTTTATAATTTGTTTATTAGCCTAATTCAATCCAACTTTTTTTTAAATTTTTTTATCGAGGTTGAATGTATTAGGTTAATTAGGTTATAGATTTTGATTTTTTTTTATTAAAGTTCGTAATTTAAAATATCTTATTTTAATTCTTTTAAATAATTATATTATTTAAAATTTTAATATTTAAAAAATACACATTTAATTAATGGAATAATAAAGTAAATTAAATAGTAATGATATTTTATATTAATATTAGTTAATGATTTTGATAAAGTCAATAGGATTGAGTGTAACTGTAATATATACAACTCATTGCTTAATCAATAAAAAAGATTAATTGAACTAAGTTAAAGTTAATCTAATTAAGTTCAGATTTCCTTTTGGGTTATGTGATTTAATAAACACTCATATTCCAAATGAACAAATAACTATAATTTTTAATTGAAGATGGTATAGTTTTACACAAGAAAATAATGTTTATAAATAATCAATATAAAATATCTCTTCACTTTCCACAAGAAGAAAGTTATAATAATTATATATTAAATACTATAACTTCTCTTTACGTTTTATAAAAGGGTAATTACTGTTTATTTCCATTCCAATAATATTGAGGAAAATTACCAAAACGACATAAGCTGAGTCCGAAAGAAATGCATCTTTGTGGTCTCCATAATTATCTGAAGTACATTGAAGATGAACACTGCAACTGATAGCAGAAAAGAAGAAGAAAGGAACTCGTAACAGAAGCAGCAATAGCAGAAGAAGATAGCATTAGAGCCGAAAATATTCGTAAAAAAGAAAAGAAGAAGAAGAAGAAGAAGAACACAATGTACGGGAAGGTGCTTCTTACATTCATTTTCGTGCTTCTCCTCCTTCTTTCGTACACAATTTTCATAGGCAACCTCGACATTCGATCTTATTTCTTCCCTCACTTCAAGTTATCCGCGGTTGTACCCGCTGCGTGTGCACTTGATCCGTCTCTCCGGGTCTTCATGTACGATCTCCCTCGCCGCTTCAACGTCGGCATGATTGACCGCCGCAACACGTCGGAGACACCTGTCACCGTGGAGGACTGGCCGCGGTGGCCCGAGAACTGGGGGCTGAAGAAGCAGCACAGCGTGGAGTACTGGATGATGGGGTCGCTCATCCACGGCGTCGAGGGCAGAGAAGTGGTTAGGGTTTCGGATCCGGAACTCGCCAACGCCTTCTTCGTGCCGTTCTTCTCTTCTCTCAGTTTCAACACGCACGGCCACACCATGAAGGATCCCGCCACGGAGATTGATCGCCAATTGCAGGTGCTTCGCCAGGTTTCTTCTCTTCGTAGTTGATTTGTGAATCGCTCCAATGCAATTTGATGGGAGTTAATTTCGTTTTAGCGTAATGTGATTAGTATGGTCACTTGAAGATTCACTGTACAGGTTATTGTCAAACGACATTAGTGCTGAAAATCATAAGAATTTGATGAATGTTAGTGTTCAGCACACTGGTCTAGGAAGAGTAATATCCGAATGAAATATTTTCAGTGTCTGAGAATTTTACTTGCAGGAGGAGAATGAGAGTGTAAATTGGAAAACGTGACTATATTATTTATTTATACTATTCTCCTATGGGCAATGGACAATAATAATTTTAGAAATGTTGGGTGTTGTACCTGTTTCTGTGCGTCATAGCTAATGTGTTACAAACCTCTGCTTTTGATATTAAACAGTGCTTGTTTCTGGTGTCAGGTTGATTTAATGGAATTGTTAAAGAAATCCAAATACTGGCAGAGGTCTGGAGGTAGAGACCATGTATTTCCTGTCACACACCCCAATGCCTTTAGGTTCCTACGAAATCAGTTGAATGATTCTATTCAGGTTGTTGTGGATTTTGGTCGCTACCCTAGGCACATGTCTAATTTGAACAAAGATGTGGTGTCCCCATATGTGCATGTTGTGGACTCTCTTACAGTAGACGAGCCTCAAGATCCGTATGAGTCTCGCTCCACGCTGCTTTTCTTCCGAGGGAGGACTTACAGGAAGGATGTATGTCTAACTGAGAGTTAGTTGAAGGAGTAATGTATTTCTTAATGGGGCAAGGTTCCTGTAAAGTACGTTTGTCTTTAAAGTGGGCAAGTCAGGCCATATCCATACCCTTGGTTTAATTTAAAGCACATTGTGATCATAAAACACTAAAATTCAAAGGTTGATACACCTGTCCTTGCTCACTCTAAAAACAATCCCACTTTAGTGTAGCTTTTTCCTTTAAATTCCATGAATATTGATTTTCTGGTGTCTGTGATGTTTGCAGGAAGGGATTGTCCGTGTTAAACTAGCAAAGATACTGTCTGGTTATGATGATGTTCACTATGAGCGAAGTGTTGCTACAGAAGAAAATATAAAATTGGTATGCAGTGTAGTTGTGTAATTGATCTTTGCTTAATTTTTAGTTGGATAATTTGTGGTTGACTGTTTAAAAGATCAATTTTACATTTATTTTTCTTCTTCATTGTATGTAAAAGGCTAGGATTCCTTTGAAAAAGCAAAAGATATTTCAGATAACTTACAAAATAATATATGTGGTTAGCCATTTTAAAAATCAATTTAACAATTGTATGTGTTTTATTTTATCATGCAAAAATCATTAACTGTTGTGTTCCTTTATCCACTGCTTCTTATACAACAGTCATCTAAAGGGATGCGTTCATCGAAGTTCTGTTTGCATCCAGCGGGAGACACACCGTCATCTTGTAGGCTTTTTGATGCCATTGTGAGTCACTGTGTTCCTGTCATTGTTAGTGATCAAATTGAACTCCCATTTGAGGATGAGATTGAGTACTCCCAGTTCTCGATTTTCTTCTCTTTCAAAGAGGCATTACAGCCTGGTTACATGGTCGATCAACTTCGTAAATTTCCAAAACAGAAATGGACTGAAATGTGGAAGCAACTCAAAAACATCTCCCAACATTATGAATTCCAGTACCCTCCTAAAAGAGAAGATGCTGTGAATATGCTGTGGAGACAGGTCAAGCACAAACTTCCAGGGGTCAGCCTTTCTGTTCATAGAAGCCGGAGGTTAAAAGTCCCAGATTGGTGGCAGAGGAAATGATTTCTGGAGCTTTGGTGTTAATCTTGTACATTCTTCAGTTACAGTGACAATCCCTAAAGGGAGGAATAACATTAATACTTCCTCTTATCTCAGCATTTTGAAATTGAGATTTTTGTATAAGTTTTAATGTGATTTTTTTTGGTCTTAGCTTCTAATTTGGTGGACATTTGTCTCATCCAACTTGGAGCCTGATGTGCATGAATATTACCACTTCCTCATACGAAAATGTTTAATCTCTTCTGGGTCGTTTCGTTTCAATAGAAAATGGACTTTGTAGTTGTGCAACAGAAGAAGGGGATTTCGATTTTCTCATTGTCATTCTATAGTTCAGTTACTTAATTTGTACATCATCATTCATGCTAAAGAACTTTAGCTAATCCTAAAATTAATATATTCATTTACTTTCATAATTTGGTTGTAATTTAATTTTCGTTTCCCATGTACTTGTTAAAAAAAGGTTGCACTATATAAGGAAAAAGTTCTATTCATAAGACACCTACATTTTCACTTATATAAGAAATATGGAGCTAACTATTTGGTTAAATATACCATTTAAGTTGTAGATAAGAGTGATGATTCATTCACTCAAGAGAGTAACTGACATCAATTACTCTGAATATGAACCTTCTTATCTTATTTTAACAACTCATATTTATGGGCCATAATAAGTGAAATCCCAATTACTCTCAATATTAACCTTTCTTCTTAGGCAGATTCTTCCAACACCATATTTGTGATTGACACTCAACATATATATGTAAAACTACTATTATACCCTTAATGAAATTGTGTTATTGTGTTTCGGATATATATATATATATATCCAGAATAGTAGTTCTGGATAATTATGTTCTGAAAAATATTTTGCTTGATTTATTCTGGATAAAAAAATCCGAAATGTGCCCCTGCCAACCCCTTTAACTTTTTCTTTGAATCTCAGGTGTCCCTGCCAACACATGGCACACATTCGTTGGGAGATAAAAGGTCCTACAAACATCACTCTCTTGGTTTCTTTCCATTGCACTTCCACCCAAGAATTTCACCAAACTATTGGTTTGCTACTTCAATGAAAATTAGGCCCATGGTTTCACAATTTTATTTTGTCTTTTGTAGTTGTTTTTGGATTAAAGTCCATAACTTAATTCTTTAAATTTGTTTAGTTTAGTGGATTTTAATCCATTAAAAATAACAAAATGATGGGCTTCTGGATATGTATATCCGGAAACATGATAGTGCCTTTCGGATAAAGATGTCCGTAGTTAAAGAGTATAATTCTGGATGACAATATCCGTAGACAAACATGGCGCTTCCGGATACCAATATCCGTAGGCAAAACTAACACTTTCGAATGCCAATATCCATAGGCAAAGCTGTCACTTCCGGATGTCAATATCCATAGGCATGTGACTTCTAGATATTGATGTTCATAAGCAAATTTGTGACTTCCGGATATTAATATCCGTAAGCAAATATGTGACAAGAGAAAAGTTGGATTTAAAAAGTTACATTGGGTGCAAGAAGCAATTCATCGGGTGCAGGAAGTAATTGCCTTCATCTTATCTTATCTTAACAACTCAAATTAATGGGTCACAAGTGCATACTAATTCTCTCTAGTGAAACGTGTCACTAATTATTGCAATTCTATCTATTATGTATTAATATATTATGAAGAAAGATATAAAGATAAAAAAAGATAGTAAGATAGTTATATATAAGATAAAATTTTGCATCTATTCTTCTTTACTCTCTATTATACACATCCATAAAATAATTATGATACTCAAAATTTTGTGTAAATATGAATATGAAATATATACACAAAATCAAGAAATGTGTATTATATATCATTTAAATAAGTTATAATTTAATATTAATTTATATTTTGAAAATACTATTTGTTTCTTAACATCTATGGAGTGCTAGGATAACATATAACTTTTTTTAGATAGCTGCTTTTTTCGGTAAAAAGGTAAAGTAAAAACTAACTGATTAGATAAAGATTCAAATAGATGATAATGAGATAATGTATAGTTATGTAAGTAATAATTTTTATGTGAAAAAAGATCAAAATGAATAATTTCTAAAAAAGAAGTGTGTACTTCAATTAAAATAATTTTCTTTTATTATTATTATTATTATTATTATTATTATAGATTATGATTATTATTTTAACAACTGTTACACATTGATGAAGAGAGATATTGATCTTCAATACATTATAGACTAATAAAGAGGATAGAAAAAGCTACATTTTAAGAGAAAGAGAGTTACAATTTTCATATAAAAAATTATTAATGTGCACTTGTAACGTATTGTGAGCTGTTAATATAATATAAGATGGAAGTTTAAGAGCTTGAATAATTCATTTTATGGACTCTTGGAGTAAGTGGAATAAAAAGCATTTTTACTTGTAAAAAATTAAAAGTAAAAAGTTGAAAATTATAAAAAAATTGTATAAATTAATTAATACATAAATTAATTTTGATTTATAAAATAAATCATGTGTAGAAAGAATCTTGTACATATAAGTCTACGACCAACTTAAGATAAAAAAAAACATTGTTGTAGCATATAAACATTTGGTGCTATTCTTATCCTCCGATGCCATATATAATTGATATTTATTTTTATTAATATGTTATATTATTTTTTAAGTTGCTGATATACATAAATTTAACTAACCTGTCCTTATTAATAATTTACTATTATAAAAGTATCTCTACATAAATGACATTTTCAATAAATATAAAAAATTATTTTAGTTTGATGGTCCCTCTCAAAAAGGTCAACGCTAAGGTTGTTTTTATGGAGAAGTTCATCGTTGAGGTTGAGCCACCAAAAACCTGCAATTGCTCTCCACGTTAACAATGGAGGACTTATCAGCACCGAAGAGCAAGATCCTGAAAAGTCCAGCACTTGCTAAGGTAATTAAATTAACCCAATCGCTTCTTCATATATGCATATATTCTTCAAATTCATCTGATAAATCCTGAATTAACTTCAAATTGTTCTATAAACAGTACATCCTTGAAACTAGTGCGTATCCCAAAGAGCACGAGCAATTGAAGAAACTTCGAGAGACAACAGTGGAGAAATATGGTGCGAAGAGTTTGATGAATGTTCCTGTAGATGAAGCACAATTCCTATCTTTTCTTATAAAAATGATGAAGGCTGAGAAAACACTAGAAATTGGAGTTTTCACGGGTTATTCGCTTCTTTCTACGGCTCTAGCTCTTCCTCCTCATGCCAAGGTATAATAACATCCCACTTTTTCTTTTAACTTTTAATTTTAGGTTTGAAGTAATACTATCTTTTTAAAAACAATTGTATCTCACAATATGTGTTCTAACGAGAAGATAATATATGTTCTAGCGAGGGGATATAAGATCATCTTTGTCAGAACAAGCGTGTTGTATTTTTAACATCTGCATCTCTAATTTTTTGTTTCATATATTTTTTTAGTTAATGATTATTTGATCCTCGTTACTTATATTGTGATTTGTTATGTACATTTATTTTTACTTGATTATGATACAACTCTTCTTCTATATTTATATGAGAGAAATATATTTAATATTTATAAATTAATATTTTTAACTAGTTTTGAGCGACAATACTGGTTTAAAATAGGTCAACATTTAACCTACTTTATTTATATATATATATATATATATATATTAGTAATGATCAAATAACTATATAAAATGGTTAGTATATATTTATTATTATTATTTTATTATTTAATTAAGTTTTAAATAATTTATAAATTTTGATATTTTCAATTAACTTTTTATTAAAAAATTTGTTCGGTTAAAATATTATTTTATTTTGGATAAGTATATAGTGAGTATTTTTTATCGTCAAAACAAGAAGATATGACTATTGTTGGAAATCACACATTAACTAGAGATAAGACGAGACCAATTTCTAGTATAACTAATGTAAACCTTATGATGGAGTTATTGATGCTCCATGTGTAAGTGTTGTGTAGGTGTTGTGTCATGAAAGCTACCGACAAGTTAGGGTTAGGGTTTAATGCTTAAGTAAGTTGTGTAGTGCTTACAGAAATCCCTTGCTTGAATCCTCAAGTTCGGGTTTCTAAAAGTACGTCATACATTTTTTAGCTTATGTTTATTCTACTCTAAGTATGACCCATAATACAAGGTTCATGATTAAAACTATTCTACATTTTACAAATTTATACAAGACTAAGAGATAGAATATATTTTATAGAGCTTCATAATTTTCTCTACCCTTAGCCTGAGTTGTGATGACTGAATATGTTGGGATGGTCCTCCATCACCTTACCTTAGGTAAGAATAATGGTTGGAGAAAAACTTTTTTTCCCTCTCGACAAATTTCCATAACATTAACTGGTCTTTACCATTTGACTAGCCCATTGAACTTGTATTCACACGATATGGTAGGAGCAACAATTAGTGACAAACTCATATTTGAAATTATGTCATGGCTTCCAGTGAAATCTCTATTGTGATTCAACTCTGTGAGAAAGTGGTTTCAATCTTTGGTCTCTGATCCAACTTTTGTGAAACTCCACCTTCAAAGATCACCTAAAGCCTCCAATTTTCTAATGTCGTAACCAGTCCTTGTTCTCTATGTTGTTTGTTACAAAATCATCCACCCCTCAACAATCACGACCACATTGTTCACAAGATTCCAAACTTTTATTTATTTCATCCTGTAATCAATTTTTGCAAGGGATTGGTGTGTATGGTTGCTCCTTTTAACATGAGTAGTTTGGATGCACTAAGACATATTTGCTTGTTTAACTTATGGAACTTGTTGGGAGGAAGAAAGAGAGAGAAAGGAACATGCAAGGGAGAAATTCATTCACCACAGTGATACCATGCAAGGGTTGATTACATTATATGAACACCCCCCTAAAACTTATGGTTGGATTGAGGACCACCATAAGTTTATTCCGAAGTGTAGTGAATGAAATGCTAGACAATGGCTTTGTGAGGATATTCGTGATTTGGTAGTAAACAAGGAGATGAATGAGAGCAACCTACCTTTTTTTGGACGTAATCACGAATAAAATGCAGGTCTAGTTCAAAATAATTGGTTCGAGAATGCATAATAGGATTGACACTGAGGAAAACAACTCCCAAATTGTCTATAAGATTTTTTTTGGCAGATTAGTGGATATGTGAAGTTCATTCAGTAACAAAGAAATCCATAATATATATTTCAGCAAGGACCCCGTCAATACTTCGATACTCAACCTTTGTGCTGCTCCTAAACACCACTTTTTGTTTGTGCGAACTCCATGAAACAATGTTGGATCCAAGATAAACATAATACCAGTAGTAGATTTTCTATCATCAATATCAATATCCTAATCAGCATCAACAAAACATATGATGAAAGAGTTTGAGCCATATTTGATCAACAAGCCATGATTATTTGTACCAATAAGATAACGTAGAATCCTCTTCACCGCCTTTTAGTGATATTCATGTGGGTTATACATGTATTGGAAGACCTTGTTAACAATATATGAGAGTTTTGGACAAGTGATGAATATGTATTTAAGTGCACCAACAACAAATCTATAAAATTTGAGATTTTGGACAACTACAAATACATCTTGTTGAAGACGAAAGGAAGAGATCATAGGAGTAGCTTGAGGTTTCACACCTCTAATGTTAGTACGCCTCAATAAATCATTGATATACTTTGCCTAAGATAGATGCAAATGACAACCAATGATCCTAGATACTTATATACCCAGAAAATAATGAAGAGGTCAAAGATCTTTGAGAGCAAACCTAGAGCTTAAGGTGGATATGAGAGATGTAACTACTTCAGTAGAAGATCTAGTGATAATGATATCATTAACGTACATTAAAACAAACAATGCATAGGACTTCATGAATTAAACAAACAACAAGTACTGCTCTTGGTGGAGTGAAAACCAAGATTTTTTTATAGTGATACTGAGCTTTTTAAATCATGATCTCAGAGCTTGTTTTAATCTATATACACTTTTGTTCAATTTATAAACAAGGTTAGGGTTATGAGACTCAAAACTTGGTGGTTGTTGCATGTATACGTCTTCTATGAGATCAACATTCAAGAATGCATTATTCATATCAATTTGATGAATATGCCAGTTAGCATAAACAACATGTGATATAACCACCCAAATTGTGTTGGGTTTAAGCACATGGCTATGTGTTTCATTGGAGTCGAACCCCTGAGTTTGAAAGAATCCCTTAGCCACTAAACACCCCTTGTGCCTTTGAAAAGTTCCATATTCATCAAACTTGTTTTAGAAAAGCCACTTACAACCTATAATGTGAGCACTAAAAGGAAGGGAGGTGAGAGTCCACGTGTTATTTGTAACCAGAGTTGTGTATTCATCTTTCATGGCTTGAAACCATGATGAAGAAGACAACACAGATTTAAGAGACATAGTTTCGTTATCATAAACAATAGCAATATATGTCTCGGGTTTAAAACCCCCAACTTTAACTCTAGTTATCATAGGGTGATCATTTGTGTGTAGGTGTTGATCAATGTGAATGAAATCGAATATAGGTTGATAGTTGTTGTCATCAAAACTTATAATTGATAAATCTCATAATCTCTCTCCATATATCTAAATAAAAATGATTAAGAATGATTAAAAAATTACAAATTAAATATTACAATATTTATATTATCCATTATCAATAAACGAATAATTAAAATATTCATATTTTTTATTTATGGGTATCTATCAATTATAACCATTTAGGTTGTATTAGTTTATGAAAAGAAATAATGTGAATATATGGAATATAAAATAATGAATAAAGTGTGAAGAAATAATGTGAATGTTGCAGATAATAGCGATTGACGTGGATAGAGAAGCATACGAGACTGGATTGCCCTTCATCCAGAAAGCAGGAGTGGAGGACAAAATCGACTTTATCCATGCAGACGCATTATCTGCTCTCCAAGATCTTCTCCAAGTAAGCGTTGTTTTACTAAATATTTTTAGATTTCATATTTGGTTGGACTTATGCGTAATTTAGCCTCTTTTATTTTAGAAAATTATTTTTTAATTATTGAAAGAGTTTAAATAGTCATGCATTATTATTAAGTAGAGTCAAGTGACCAAATTGAAAATTAAAAAATTAATACCAATATTAAACAGTTAATTCTCAAAATTTATTCATTCAACACAAATCACTATTAATGCTTACGAAAACACGTATATGGTCTCATTTATCTTCTTTTTAAATTGAGTATATTATTCTTTTAAAGGATACATTATATATATATATATATATATATATATATATTAAAAGATAAAAATTATTATATATATGTAACGTATTTAACTATTTTGATTTTTTTATTAAATTATTTTTTATTAAATAAATAAGTATTTTTTTTATTAAAAGATGATTATAAGTTACTATTATTATAATAACTATTAAAATAATAATATTTTAATAATTATAAAAATATTTTTATTAAAAATAAATAAATTTGTTGTATGTAGTTTTTTATTGCGTCAATGATTTTTTTTATTGAAAAGAATTATTTGAATTTTAAAAAAAAGTAGTATTTTAAGGATAAAATTGTAAGAAATTAGATTCTTTATTTTTTTTAAATTCAATTTTTTTATAAATTTTTAAAATTTAAAATTTAAATTTTCAATTTAAAATAAATAATTATTAAATTTATTACATTTTAATATTATAAAGAATAAAATTGAAAAAAAAATGTTTAAAAAGTGATAAATTATAGATGAATTTTAATACAGTGATAAATAAATTTAAAAACTTTATTATTGGCAGCGGTTTGTGATTTGATATGATTGGGTAATTGTAACATCCAAAAATAAATATAACCATTACAATATAAGTTACATATTTCTATATAAGTTTAGATTTTTTCAAAACATTTCTAATATATTATTAGAGTTTATAAAAATACAAATATTTGAAAAATATAAGTTTAAAAAACAACAATCTAAAGTCCTCCAGACCCTCCAACACTTGTATGATCATCGGTTTGTGTATATAGTATCATCATCACAGTTCACAACACAACAAGAAAAGTAAAGATAACCTAGTGAAAATAAAATTTAATAATATACACAATTAAATATAAAGAAAAAACCATTACATGGTTTCTCAATCATTCAATCTTCTTCAAATCCCAACATAAAATAATCATATACATCTCACATGGATGTACACATCCAGGATATTCAACAAAACAACTAACGCCTTTCGCCGGAAGACCCGTATTAAGTAAGTCCTACTAGAGACTAACACCTGATCCAAAGATTACCAACGAATCAAAGAGAAAGGATCAGGATAAATTCAATACAACACAAGCCGTGCATCTCATATATCACGGTGTGCATGAACTCCCCTATCAACTTTTCACCACCTAATGTCTTAGGCTATGTGACTTAGATCATCAGGGAAACTCGAAGATTTGTGTTACCATATAAGCATCAATACTTAATACACAAACAAATATCAGTCCATACATTATCCCAAATATATGAATTCAATTTCATACCATTTTCATCATACAATATCATTCAAAAGTCTATTTAAAATAAATAAAAAAACAACGCTTAAATACTAAACCATCAATATCTAATATTTTTACAAGTTTAAATAATATATAAAAAAAAACATAATATATAAAGACACAATCTCCTTGCAAGAGAAATTGAAAATTGGGACCACTTCCCCTCTACATCCAGATCTTCTAGAATAGGGTGCTATTAAAAATTAAAGTTAGCTTCCCTTAACTTAATTGTTTGTTTTCCAAGCAACTTCTAAAATTTTATCTCTCCATTCTAGATAAGCTTCAAGATTTAAGGGCCTAATGTAAGTTATCCAAACAGAGCAGAAATTCAGTATATAGTAAAATAAGTTGAGAGGATTACTCTTCTCAACTGATCCCACTAAAATTAATAACTAAATCTAAAGGAAAAAACAGAGAATAAAAGACTTTTAGAAAAAAAAATGAACTTATTTTATTTAAAAATCTAATTTAATAAAAATATTTTTTAACTCTTCAACTAAAACGTCGTGCAATGAAAAGATGTATGAAACCTGAAATGAAGAGAGAAAAATTAATGACTTTTACTATATGCAGAAAGAAAAATTAATTATGATAACAAATAGAATAACTCAATGACATAAAAATTCATTGAAATCTGAAAGAGTTATAATAGCTAACCATGATTTAATTTTCTTTTAAGTAAAAAATCTATAAACGAAAAGGAAATAGTTATCACATAAATAAATTCTTTTATAATTGATAGTATTTGTTATTTGATATGATAATAAGATAGTATCACTTTTAATAGCAGTGGAAAATGTCTCTATATATTTTAAGAAGAAAATAATATTAATAATGATAAAATAATGAACAATTATATAGTAATTATTTTTTAGATTAGATAGTTTATTCTTATTTTTTAATTTTAATATAACTAAAAGTAAAATAAGAATATTAAATATTTATTTTTTTATATTATTATAAATTTTTCTTTTTAAATTTTAAAACATAATTAAAGATAATATATATATATATATAAATTAATAAATTTATTTTTTTATATTGGTTTATGATATGATATAATGATAGTTCTTTCTTATTAGAGTTAAGTTTTAATTTTAAATTTCATTATTAATAACGGACAGAAATATAATGAAAATGTAGTATGATATTAATTTGATTAAACCAATAATTAGTAAAAAAATGTATAAAATATTTGGAAAAATAAAAAGTAGTTTATTGGTACGTTACATAAAAAAATTATTTAAATATTTAATAATTTTCTAGTCAAGTTATTATATAAATAAACCACGTCACATCATCATTGTATTTTTATTAACTATTGAATAGAATATATGATGAATGATGTGTGTTCGTCCATGCGTTTGTGGGGATCTTTTAATAGATTGATTTTTTTTTTTCATAATAATTCATGGTGGATCCGTGAGTTTTCTTCCATTAGCTTTTCTATACGGTTCTGTTAAAGATTTAAATAAACTATACTTGCTTGATAGATCATTTATAATTGAATAAACTCCTATGATTTTTTCAATCATACAATAATTCTTAATAAACAATTTCAATTAAAACATTTTCATAAATGTTAAAACATTTAGTCATGTTTTCAATTTATAATGTAACTATCACACAAATTTTTCTAAAAGACTCAATTGAACATGTCTTACCAATTTGTCTCAGGTTAGGGTAGTTCATATGTTTAATTATCCAAGCTTGATGTATGAACCTTCTTCAACTTCTTATCATCTAATGTCTTAGTTTACATGATCAAACGAAAATATGTTCTTTACTTAATGGACTAATATACTCAATACCGTTATCTAAGACATGATATCATCTTAAGTATCTCACACACAACATGCACCACAAATAGTCTCATATCATAAATGTGTGTTAATCCAAACAGATTACTCAATTCATAATGGGCTATGTATCAATAATGTATTATATCATATATACATTTACCTTACGTTATATATATATATATATATATATATATATATATATATATATATATATAATAATAATAATAATAATAATAATAACACATTTCACATCATACATATATTCTATATTTCCATACTTATCATGTGCTTATCCTTAATCATATATCTCAACATATATAACCAACCCATAAATAGCAACACACACAACATCATCTTATTAAAGCAAGTACATGTCTTTTGAGCGAGCTTATGTAGTTTGAGCGAGCTCATCTCACTTAAGCAACATCCCTTTTCCAAAATTGGCAATAAGTCATTTTCTTGCGCAACCACATATCACTTAGGTGCCTTGTTGTTTAAGTGACGTACACGTGTTGGAATCTTCAAACAAGTTCTAGAAGTAAGAGTCGCTTGATTGCCCTTGCATACATCCTCAATATCACTTGAGTGACCATCATGTCGCTTGAGATACATGCTTCTAAAAGAGAGAGAATCACCTCGACCACTCCCTTACTCAAGCTACATAATTTTGCTTGAATATTTACACGTCATTTGAATGATGGTAACAAGTGAGTGATTCCATATTGCTTGGATTTTGTTTAGGCAACATCATGTGTTTCTTGAGTGATATTAAGTTCGAGAGCCACGTTTCTCAACCAAACAAAGCAAAAACAATGAAAAAATTTAACCAATATACATATTCATACCTAAAAATACATATTTTACCTTATTTCAACTTACAATTAATCATTAACTACAAATATCTTTATAATAACTCTAAATCATACCAACATATATATATATATATATATATATATATATTATCTTTTATATACATATATTTTTCAATATTTCAATCAATTCATTCACACTTCTAAATAATCAACTCCTTAAATTGAAGTAATTGTTATATTCTCTTACTTTAATTAAAGTGTGTATAGTCTCAAAAAAAATTCTTTCTACTATTTTAGAATCCTAAATTAATCTAGACAAGCTTCTAAAATCCTACACCAATAACATATCTAAAACTCGATTGATTCATAAAATTTCTTATATTTCAAACTTCTCGAGATTATAATTTGACAAGAATACAATAGTCAAAATATTATATAAACTTAGATAGTTAAAAAAAAATTAAGTTTTAGTAAAATGAAATAAAAAATAAATATTTATAAAACTTCTTAATCCTTTATCCATTTAAAATATAAATATTTTTTAAAAAATCACATCTTACACTTTAGATTTTAGTGGTATTACTCTTAGTTTATTCATATTTTGTGACCCCACAAGAATCAATCACATAGGGCAAAAAGTTTCTTCTACATTTTAGGTCTATTTGTTTAAATAGTTTTTAAGAAAAAAATATTTCTTTAATAAAATAATCACCTATTAATTTTTTTTACATATTTGAGTAAACTTATGTTAGAAGATAAAAACAGAAAAAAAAAACTTTTTTTCTGGTGTGATATTTTACAATGACTTGTTAAATACAAACAAACAAGCCCCTTCTTTAGGCTTTGTGGGGTTTAATGTTGAAGTAAAACACAATGATATAAATTTGAGAAACCTAATTATGGATACAAATATTAATTTGGATTCGTTATATAAATTTTACTTGAATGTGGAGATAATTTATGATTGCGTGATGGCACAAGAAAAGTTTTATATTGACAACATCTAGAATTTAACCTTTTATGTGCCAATTCAAGATTTTCTTGATATTAGTTCAAAAGTCATTATTGTATTATATTGAATTGATATAGCTTGTGTTTGAATTTATATTTGGAGAATGAAGGAAAATGAAAGTGCATTGCAGGGAAAGCATGGGGAGTCATTTGATTTCGTATTCGTGGATGCTGAGAAGGAAAATTTTATAGAATTTCATGAAGTGTTGTTAAAATTGGTGAAGAAGGGTGGAACAATTGCATATGACAACACCTTATGGCTTGGTACAGTGGCTATGTCTGAGGATGAAAAAATAGAAGATAAGTGGTGGAAGAAGAGGAAGCCTACACTGGAATTCAACACCTACATAGCAGATGATTGTCGCGTAGAATCAACAATAGTTTCCATCGGAGACGGTGTAACTCTTTGTCGACGTATTTGACCACTCATAAAGTTCAAAATTATGTTATTTTTAACAATGCAACAACCATTTCCCACACCTTTTGTTGTTGATGCAAACTTTGCAAGTTACTCGTGTTCTATTCTTTTTATATAATAAATTCGCATCCATTTTGTACCTACTCCTTTATTAGATATTCACATACTATCATATAAATAATAATAGCTATTATTATTAAAAATTAGTTATTTTTTACTAGAAGATACAATCTAAAGAGAAGATCATAAATACTTATATAACATAGGTGAAAAAATGGGTGAAAAATTTTATTGAACAAGAAATAAAATGTAAAATTAGTAAAAAAATGTTTTTATTCATTTTTCAAATTCCAAATTAAGTCATGTTTTAATGTTTGGAAAAACAAATTATAATAATAAAACAATATAAATGAAAAAAATAGATGTAGATATTTTTTTTAAAATAATCCCAATTTAATACAAGGGATATTTTCCAAAAGGAGTAAATTTTAACTATTAATTAATATGAAATTGAAGTTTCAATTTCAAAGAATGAAGTTTAAGAATTAATTGAAACAACATTAGCCACAGAGCGCGGTAATACAGGTTACTAGTAATTTGGACTTTTTAAGCAAATGATAAAAGTTTTCTAATTATATAAATACAACAACATATAACAAAATGAGTCATTCTCTTAACTAGTATTATTATTATACTTTCTCAATAGATTAGTCTCATGTTTTTTCAAGCAAATAATGTACAACATATCTATTTATAAAGGAAATAAAGTAGAAAGTGTGATAAATATTAAAAAATGTGTTTACCTTAGGTTTATTTTGTAAGAAATAATTAGGTGATTAATTTATTTACTTATTATAATTGTCATATCCTCGTCTTATATAGTGTTGTTCAAATGATTCGTCTTTCTGCACCTTCATATATTCTTCTCTTACCTCCATAAGTTTTTGTATTTTCAAAAATACCTCTATGTAATATTCTGAATTATGTAATCCGAAAGTCTTTTTTTAAATTCGTAATTAGCTTCTGGATTACATAATCCGAAAGCCTTTTTTTTCAGATGCATGATTAGTTTCCGGATTATGTAATCCATAAGTTTTTTTTAGCATCCAGATTATATAATATAGAAGTCTTTTTTTAAATGCGTGTTCGGATTACATAATCTTAAAACTACTCTAGGAGGTGACACAAGAAAGATAAAAAGGGTTTTTTCATGTTTTATGTGGGTGTCAGAAGAACCTATGGAGGTGCAGGAAGAAACATTCTTTATCTAAAAGGGCTCTCCAGATAGATGACCCACTAAATGGGCCCAAAACTAAAAGTCATGCTCCTTCTTTCCATGGTCAAGTGAGCTTTACATATATTTATATTACTATTTTTCTCTTAAACTATTTACAACTCTTTATAACCAGTTAATTACAAATTAAAATGTTTTTTTTTTCATATCAATTAACTCTAAGCCATATCTTCCCTGAGTTATTTGAACTGATATATTTTTTACAATTAAAGGGAAATACTTAAAAAAATGCTACGTGAGGGTGGAGAAGAAGAGGAACCAGTGTTACTGCACTGAGGTTAATATTTTTTTGCTGAACACGTAGATATTAGAGCAAAAAGTTATACAAGAACGAAGGTAAAACTAAAAGAGAAAGAATAAATTTAAATTATATATATATATATATATATATATATATATATATTATATATATATATATAAAATGAATGCATATTTAAAATTTCAGAATACAAATTTATAATATGTTAAATATAAATTTTTTATTTAATTTTTTAAAATATGTTAATTAAAAGATAATAATTTTATAATAATTATGCAAATAATATTTGTAAATAATTATTTAAATTTTTTTAAAGTGCATTTACTAGCAAAATTATTTTTTAGTAATTATTTAGTAAATTAAGTATAAATACCAAAAACATTATAATTAATTTTAAATTAGAATAAATAAATAAAACTTACTAACTCACATATCTTATATTTTAATATATAAATTTAAACTATATATTTAAAAATGATCTTTTAAATATTTTTTAAAGGATTATTTTAATAAAATCCATACACAAATGAAATCATTTCAAAGATTTAGCGATGAAATTAATTATGAAATCAATACACAAAAATAATTAAAAACCAATTTTTAATTAGTTTAAAATATTTAAGAATCAATTTACAAGAACTTTTAAGAATTTATATGCAACTATAATAATAATTATTTGAGAGTTAACTAAAAGAAAGATCTTAAGATATAAAACTCATAATTTCTTATATTTATAAAAATTTAGTTTCACATTTTCAAACAATTAATATATATTTTATTTTACTATTTTAAACATTTAATTTAAATAATTATGCAGAAAATATGGGTTGTTACGAAAAGGAGAAGGGAATAATGTTTGAAATTATGCATCTACGTGTTCTTAAATTCACTAAAATTTCGAAAATAGAATTCTAACCTTTTTTAAATACAGAATAAGCACGTTTTGAAAGACCGAATAACATCTCTATAAATAAAAATCACAATACTATGTGTGTAGTTTTTATTATGAACATTCCTCTGAGGAAAAAATAAATAAATTGAAATCCGTGTGGTATGCCCTAAAATACTGCACTGCTCAATTTTAAAATCCTATCCATTTTGTAGGTGGGCACTACGTTGGACCAGCCTGTAGTCCGTACACATCAATCATAAAGTGACGCCAATAGAAAAAAGGTATTTCGAAAGTGAAAAATAATAATAATATCTCTGGTTTAATGAAAGATAAATACTCGATTGAGTGGTATTTATATATTTTTATTTTAATATAATAAAAAATTATAAATTTCAGTACAATTTTTTTAATCATATTGGTTTTATTTGGATTTTTTATTGAGATGAATACGTGTCTGATCTTTGTCACGTAATTAATATATAATTAATTATAAAAGGTGCTTTTTATCTTTTCTTTTTTATAAATTTAAATTTTTTAGTGATTTTTTAGTGATTTTTATAATTACCAAGTTATATTAACTATCAAACTAGACAAAAAAAAATTAAAATTATTGTATTAAAATTATAATTTTTTTATTATATTTAAAACGAAATATTCAATATTTATTATAGTAAATTGATTATTTACTCTTTAATAAATACATAACTCTACTTTTTAATTTATTTTCAATTTAAAATTATTTTTCAAAAATGATTTTATTGTCATTATCACTTTGTAGAGAGTGATTTGGTGATCGATTTATTGAGAATGAAGATTATACGACATATATTTAATATATACAAAGATATATAATAATATAAAATCTAATTAAATTAGACAATTTAAACTATATAATTTGAATATTTAAATAATTGATTGAATGATCAATATTCAATAATCAATTATATCTTTTATTTATTTTAAATATTTTTTAAATTTAATATAATTTCAAAAAATTTATAAATACACATAAATCTCATAGAGTATTCATTCAATTCAATTTATTTATCATACTTACTTATATGTTTATAATTTCCTTTTATCTTAGTATAAAAAATAATTTTCTACATGTAGATTTCCCCTCATTGTTTTCAACAAACTGTGTGATCATATATTGAAATCATAACTCAACTTGTCAAACAAACAAACCACCTTCTTATAGATCTCAGGAGGCAACACTCATTTACAGTAAGAAGAAGAATGAATTAGAGTCCAAAAAGAAAGGTGAGTCATGGATAGAGAAATATAGAGAAAAGGAATATAATTATTTATTGATAAAAACATATTTTTATTTGAATAACAAATATTTTAATTATATATCTTTTGTGTTCTATTATTATACACGAATTCAACTACTAATCTTATAGATATTTAAATATCCTCCTATTGGATTAAAATAAAACAACATAATTATTATATTAAAATATTTTAAAAATTAGAAGTTAACATTTAAAAAACTATTAATAAAGTGAAGCAAATTATTAAAGTAATAAGAAAAAAACTAAAAATGAGTTGACACCCTAGAAACATATCCTGGTTAAAACATGATTTTCCCTCAAACATTAGTGAAGGTATAATTTTGAATTACATGCATACATAGTATTGAGAAAATCCAAAAAAGAAAAATGTTGAGTGGCTTAACGTGGAAACAAAGAGCAGAAAAGAATGAGGGGGAAGTATAATGCACCTTTTGATTTGTTATATTTTGTAGAATACACGTATCCATAGGAAATTGGAATAAGTAATGTTGGTGTTGATGGTCATGGTCATGGTCATGGTGAAGCCCCACCACCTTCTCTTAACGGTATGAACAAGTGCTTCACCCTGCCTATGATGGAACCCGCATTATGGGTCACTTTCCAATTAGGGGAACCACATTTCACTTGGTTTTTCATATTTTTATTAATCAATGCCCATTAACCTTTACATATATTGGGCTATGAGTCTATAATCTTAATCTATCTATCATGCACCTACGATTATATATATGTTAATTAAAGTACCAAAAGTTTTCTTCCACTCAAGTTTCCTTCCAAGGGTGTTTCCTGAAGAATCTGCTACAGTTACCTTTCTTTTTTTTCTGTTGCAAAGACACCCAACCTTTTCCATATCTACATTTAATTAATGCACTGTCTTCTGCAGAATCTGCTGCTTGTGCTGCCATTGTGTAGCGTTCACTGGTTTCATCTTATTATATATGTTTTTAATATTCCATTGCCTCAAAACATTCATTATTTTCGAAGCTAAGAGAATATATGAATTGGGTGGTTTCGTCCAATAATCACTAACTCCACAATGATGGGCATATAAATAAGTTAAGGGGTTCACAAAATGGTGACCTCTGCCCTCAATACTAAAACGACAAGGGCAATTAGATTGAATGGGTGCGAAGATAGCCACGCGTCTTCTTTAGCTTTAGGATAAAAAATAGTTTATTATACAAACATTGCTAAGATATTTTACTTCCACAAAGGACAACATTAACAAAAATTCCACACAAAATATTGGATAGACGTGGAATGTTTTTTGGACGCTTGCGTCACCCAAAATCTTCTTTGCTTTTTAAAAGATCACACTACGTCTTCACACTGCTGATAAAAAACTGATCATAATATTGAATTCTTTGCTATTTATATCATTTAAAACTTTACATAATTCATCTTTCTGTGATAATGTAACAAAAAATTCCTTTCTGGTCCAAGATATTGGTACTACTGTAAAATTTCCATATAATAACCGACATTAACCAAAGTTTTGAAGCCATCACCGTTACAGTAACAATTTTTGACGATGGTTAATACCAAATGTAACGCCCTAAAAATATATTTAATTATTACAATACAGATTTGAAATATCCGTTAAACATAAGTTTTCATATTTAATGTTATCAAACAACAACTCAAGACATAAATTTCATACCATTTTTATCATTTATATATAATACATATAAATCAATTACATATCATTTTAAAAATTCATATCATTCAATAACTTTTCCAACATAAAAAAAAAAAGTAACTTTCAAACTATCAAAATATAATATTTATACATGTTCACACAAAACAAAATCAATTTTTTTTATCAACTAACAACCCTACAAAAGAAATTGAAACTCGGGACCACGCCCCCTCTACATTCAGATCTTCTAGCCTAAAGTACTATTGAAAGTTAAAGTTACTTTTCTTTACTTGAAATCTCACTGATGGAAATTTGACCTAAAAAAGTGGAACCATTTCAAATTTAGGAACCTAGATCAAGTTATCCAAATATTAGCAAAGATCAAGTTATCCAAATATTAGCAAATTTTAGTATGAAGTTAATTGAGAGAAACATTTTTCTTAACTAGTCCCACTAAAACTGATGACTAAATCATAGAAAAAAACATAAAATAAAGGAATTTTAGAATAAAAATGAACTTACTCTGTTTGAAGGGTAGAAATATAGTTTAATTCCTTAGCTACTAGAGGGTGTGATCTGACTTTAAAATGAAATAGATGAGTTATGAAGAGAAAATGGAAAGAGAAGAAAAAGGAAGAATGGAGAGAGAGAGAGGAAAAATGGAAGAAGTGAAAGGAGGGGATACACTGCTGTTACAAAATTATCGTCAATTTAAGATTTTTTAAAAAGGTGTCGTTAAAAGTTCAAAAGTCAATAAATTATAACGGTTATTTATAAAATCATCGGTATTTCTTTGGTTACATGGCTAAATTCATGAAACTTTTTCTTACGCGTTTATTTTTGTTTAACTCTTCTACGATTTCTTTCCCTTTTCATTGCGTTTTTCCATTGCTGATTAGTTCTACCTTAAGCCCACTTTTTCCACCGCTTTTGTTGTCGCCGTGGTCGTTGTTCCTACTGCCTACAGTGTCTTAATAACTCTCCATCTGTTGATGGCTAATTGTATCTTCTAAGTGTTACTTTTGTTCTTATTCTTTGTTTTCAGTACAGATTTGTTCATGTTAATGAATGTTTGCATTAATTCTATTCTTTTTTAAATAACTTTCTGCATTCTTCTACTTTGCATAATATTCATTGATTTCTGTTTTTTCTTGTAGAGAGTATTTTCAGTTTTGATCATGGACGGAACGAATTTCTGAAATTTGGAGTTGCAATGAATACATTCAAAGCATGAAGTTTAGTAGTGGAAGAAAAGAAATCAAGATATGTAGCAGATTAATAGTTTCGTAGAACTGTAATTTCACGTGCTGCTGCAGTTAGTGAACCCACTTTAGTTCAGCTATTTAGGCCCATGATTTTGCTTGTTTAAAACATTATAAATAGGCATTATTATGTGCAGTATAAGGTTTTGACCATTCCAGAAGTTCTTAGATAAGTCAATTTAATGCATAATTTTTTTTCTAATACTAAGGTGTTTTTTTTTAAGGTTAAGTTATAATTTATATAAATCTCTATAATTCAAAAACTTAATTATCTTCTTATAATTCTAAAACTTTGCAATGAATCCTCAAAACTAATACCATTAATTCCTGGTTAAATATTGTTTAAAAAAAATCTATAACTACCCAACCACTTGAAGTGGTTTTTAGTTTATTTATTTGGGTTTTGAATTTTAATGGGCAATTGCATTCCATCATCTCGCACATACTTACTTTACTGCGCACCGTTTTCTTCTTTTCTCTCACAACGGCACACACTATACTATGGTCTGCATTATAAAAACCTTAATCAGCATCTATCTTAAATCTGCAATGGAACACTTCCTTAACATCTGTCCTAAACTTGTGGTATCACATGCACAATCATAGAATCCAAATCTCTATCCCATTATTTATTAATTTAGGTAAATGCTTAATGCATCTTTAGTTCAACTTATTTTGAGAAAATAATCACCATTTTATTTCCACTTTCTGAGAGAACTTTTTCAAAATATGTGATTGTTCAGTCTGAATTAAAGGCCCCCCAAACATGCACCCACTATTAAATAAAGAAATAAAGTACAATACTTTAATCTTCACATTCTACTCACATATATTAATCTTAGAACTTGGGTTGAGATAGTATGATAATAGGGATTCTTCTTCCTGCACCCCATCTATTCTTCATACACCCTCATAAATTTCAAAATTCCATAATTTTCTTTCAGTAAAAAGTTAAACAAATTCCATAATCTGGTTTGATTGTGTTTTAGATTGGAAATCCAGCGCATGAATTATCTAATCCGTAAGTTAAAAAAATTTGCAATTATATTTTAGAGTGAGTAATTAAAATTTCACTCTTAATATTCTGACTTATATCATCCAAAATTTATTGTGTTACGGATCGTATAAGTCAAAATGTTAAATGGATATGGGAATGAGTTCTAAATTATTCAATTCAGAATAAAATAACTAATTTTTTTAATTTATAGATTAGATAATCTAAAAAGATGTCAAATACAAAATGAATTGAAAGTATTGATGGATTGTTTCTGGAGATGGATTATGTAATACTGAATGTTGTCCTTAGAATGGAATGAATTCCAGATTAGCAAGAAGATTTTTAGTTATTAAATGACTTGTGGATTTTGAAAGGAAATTATATACAATTTTTTATTTACTTAATTGTGTGAGAGAAGAGAGGGATTCTGCAATCCGAAAGGAAAATTGTATGTAACAAGGGTCGTGGAGGAGAGAATAAGGTGAAAAGTGTTTAGGATTTTGAGTTTTAAATTATTTAGGACAAAATAATAATTTCCTATTTACTATGGCATAAAGGAAGAAGGAACCTTACTTACTGGGATGCACGAAGAAAGAGCCTGATAGTAATACAATAAAACTGATTTAACCGGCCCAACAATATATAAAAGGACAATTTTTTACACCAGTTTTAAATTTGACTTTATATCAAATTTTATTTTACAAAAAGAAAACAACATTTTGAATATATATTATCATAATACATGAAATATTCAACGTAAATAGTTATTAGATAAAAAATGAGTGATCTAAAAAGGAAAAGAACATTAAATAATTGAAAGACAATCATGGCATGGTCCTAAACACAGGTAAGCTAGACATGCAAGAAAGAAAAGACCAAAAGTACTCCAAGGTCATATAGTTAAGTTGTACCCCACTCTCAATTCACCATGTGGTGGACGTACAAATAAAGGGTGCACATGAAAATGTGGAAGCAAAGAAATGCTACACCGAGTATTTAGTGAGTATTTGGTTTAAGTGAGGGGTTGTGTTGGAGATTACACATCGACTAGAAATAAGAATATTTCATTATATATGAGTGGGTGCAAACCTCACCCTATAAGCCGGCTTAACTTCATAAAATCGGTTTATGAGAAGAGGTTTGTACCCACTTATATATAATAAATTGTCTTCATTTCTAGTTGATGTGAGATTTCCAACAAGATATAAAAGATTAAGAATCTCATAGACACAAACATATTACATTAGATGATTAATAATTTAGTGAATATAACACGAAAATAATTTTCAATAAAAGTTCTTGATGATATAAGTACAAACACATCTATTATTAAAAATAAAGTACATGCCCATAAAGAAAAGAAGACATTATAGGAATGATCAACAAATTAAAGTTAGTTAGACTAGTGTATGTATAGAATAACTACAATTATAATTAATGATAACAAAATAACAAAAAAATTAAATAACTAAAAACAAATAATCAAATAATAGTCATGATCAAATATCAATGATTCATATGACAAGTGATGCATACTAGATGATCAGATGCTCCAACTAGATGTTACCATTAAATGATGCATATAGATGATTGAGAAGCACGTTTTATTCACATTTTTATCATAATTAATAGGATTGTTTATCAATATTTTAGTGATTCGGTGTAACTATCTCAGTTATATAATGAATTGAATTTATGGATCAAGGAGAAAACTAGAGAATTAAACATTATATCATACGAATCTTAAACCTTAGAGTTTAAAATTACAAAAAAACCCTTCGAAAATCTCCAAACATTATTCTGAAATTGAATTTAAATGTTTGATTTTTATTCTGAGATTTAGATTAGTTTGTAGTACCACATTAATTCTAGAATTTTGTTTGATGCGTTATGTGACTAAAACGATCTATCAAATTGAGTCGTTGCCTATGAGCCATTAAGTTTAATCTAATTCTACATTTTACATGGAAGTATTAACGTTCTTATGTGATTGTTAAATATTGTATAAACTACTTTTACATTTTCTCATGTTTTAGTGCTTCTTAAAAACACCAAAAGCATTGTGTTTTTTTCTTTGATTTTACTATTTTAGTTAACGTAAATGTACGCTTTATAGTGTTTGAGGTTGTTTTTATTTACTAGAAAATCATTAGGATTATGTTTGTGTGAACATGTTCAATGAAACTATTTTATGTTTTTCTGTATAATTAGACATTATGGGTGAACGAAAATGAACTTAAATTTCATTCTAGTAACTAATGTTTTTAGGTTTTTGAGAAAAAATTTCCAATTTGCCCATCGAATTATGTTTTCACCTGGTGAGTTGTTAAAATTCAACAATTTTTATATTTTGATTATATTTTTATGTAATTGAATGTATAGATCTCATACTATGAATCTATTACCATTTCATTTAGAGATAGAAAAAATTGTTCATAAGATAGTTCCACTCAAGCATCCCATTCTCATTTTGATTATAATGTTGATATTATGGGTGAAAGAACTTTGAGAGAATTGGTTGGATCATATGTCACTTATCCTAATTGGTGCGTCTAATATCCTAATGATGTTTCATTCATTTTGAAAATTGGATTAATATACTTGTTTCATAGATTTGTAGCCTTGTAGGTGAGCATACTCATACCAACTTGAAGGAATTCCATATTGTTTGTTCTACTATGAGACATCAAGGTGTGTAAGAGGATAACATAAAACATAAAAGCATTTCCATTTCACTTTATAAGGGAGCAAATAATTGATTGTACTACTTGCCACCTAGTTCTCTCACTAGTTGTAAGAGATATTCTTAGAGAAATATCTTCAAGTTTCAAGAGCCACTTCCATAAGAAAAGATATATGTGTTAGAATGTGTGACCAAAACAAGAGGGGGATGAATTGTTTTCACAAGATTTTTGCAAAGATTGGAAGTAGAGTTAAAAGTTCTGAAAAATCAATCAATTGATTTTTTGTTCAACTAGATAAAATTTCAATTTTATATTTCTTTAAAACAAATCAACCAGTTGTTTTCTCGAAACAACAAGTTGTTTATACCAACAAAGAAAGAACAATTTTGAAAACAATGTATAAGAGAAGGGATGGAGAGATTCACACAAATAAGTTTATATTGGTTCACTCTTAACCAAAAGCTACATCCAGTTCTAATCTAACCATTGAGAATTCACTAAGCAATCAAAGCAAGATTACTAAAACACACCAAGAGTCTTGATCTTCACCCCCTTAAGAACACACAACACTCATTGGCAACACCACATTTTTAAGAAATCCTTTCTGAAATTGCCTTACACAAATTACACAAAATTACAATGTTAAAAAAAAAGGAAATAGATTACACCTAGGCTTTACAAAGCAACAATACAAAAGTATTGAAAACCCAGTCCTATTCCACACACAAGTGATGATCCAAAGCTCTTGATTCTCTTGAAAACGTTTTTAATAAACTCTCTATCTTTGGTTCTTGAAAAGATCATAAAACAGTCTTTATATAAACTCAAAGAAGTGGTTAAAACTGTTATATCACAAATCAAAAGCAATTGGAATCATTTAAAAACAATTTGAAACTCTTAATAGAATTCTGTTAGAAAAATAACAAATTGTTTTACAAAACAATTGATTGAAATTATTTTTCTGTTAAGGATTTCAAATAAAACAACCACTTGTTTTATCGAAATAATTGGTTGTTTCAGTTTGACAACAAAGACAGAATAAAGCATAGATTTTCAAAACCTTTTAAAAATAATAAGTGTCAAACAACCAGTTGTTTCGACAATTCAACAGGTTGAAAAACTTGTTATAACCTCAATACCTTTGAGTAACAGTTTTTTCAACAGGTTGATTTGAAAAACAACTGATTAAAATTTCTCAGATTTTAGGAAAAAAATTCTTTTAAAAGAGATAAAGAGTCAAGTGAGCTTGGATCAATGCAAGGTGTGAATTAACAATTCTAAAGCTACTAGACAACACACAAACACAACAGCAGGTTCTTCAAGTCTTCTACACATATTTGGAGGCATCAAAGCACCTTGTTCAACAATCTCCCCTATTTGATGAAGACAAATCCTTGGTTTGTTTGTGTTGTAAATTTTGAACTTAAGAGCTCCTGCAAAACATAATTGTATGCCAGTCAAAGAAAGTATAGCTACAGAATAAAACAGATTCACCAAGCACACTCAAAGAGCAAGTTTCTGCATAACCACAAAAGCAGTAAAACCATAAAAGCTTGAAGTGTGCAAGTGCAGAGTGTGGCAACATAATTTAGCAAAATGTAATAGTAGAATGTAGCAAGATTACACTTATGAATACAATCAAATTAACCACAAACTTCTCCCCCTATTTGTCTTCACAAATAGACAAAGAGAAGAGACAATGCAAGTAGAAAATAGAATGATAAAATAATAGTCCAACAATACAGAAAATATAGATCATAAAAAGAATAAAAAAGATATACATTAAGATTTCAAGCATCCTTGCCATATTGAGATTCAAAGAGTTGGGTTTAGACAACTTCAATTTGCTCATCTAGATGCAACTTTGATCACTTATCATGTTGTCCAAGCGGTTGATCATCAATCTTTCAAATTATGACATAGGAATCCCATGATCTATAGGTGGCTCATAGCCCACAAGTGCATGCAAAGCATATTCTTCTGCACCTCTAACACTTGGACCAGCTCCATAAGTTGCATCAGTAGCTTGCTCTGTTGGATTTTCAGTGCCTTGTTCATCTTGCACGAGTTTAGATTGATTTCCAACATTTGGTGCAGTTTGTTGTCCATCATTTGTTCCATTTTGATCTTCACGAGAAGGACCCACTTGTTCTTCCTCTTTGCTAACCTATTTGTCACCAATTTTGATGAATCCCATCTTGCTAAGAGACCCATTGTTAATTTCATGAGATAGTTTCACCACCTAAGACAATTCTTCATCTAAATCAACTTCAAAATATTGAAGAAATTTAGAAGAACAACATAAGAAAAATGATAATCTCATAGATTTTAACATATGCTCCTTGAAGGCATGGATCCAATTGACTTTGATGTTCTTCATTATGCAGTAGATTAAGACAAGGTCCTCTTCAGTGAGGATAACATGATTACTCCCCCTTGGAGTTAACATCCATGTGACAATGAAGGCAATGATCCTCTCATTCAATTTTAAGGCACCAACATGAAAACCCTTCACTTTCAAGTGAGGATTTTTTAGGCAACTCACATAGTATTGTATTTTGTTGAAGTCCTCCACAACACTTATTTTCCCTTTGTTGATCCTTACCCCTAAGTATTTTAGTCCAGTGATGGCAGTCCATACAGTAGGAGTAATCTCCATATCTACCCCTTTGACATGAGAATACACGTTCTCACCATCAACAGGTAAATTTGTGTAAAATACCATCACAATATCTGGAAAAGTGTTTCCATACATCTCAAGGAACCTCCGTAGCTTCTAATATTTCAAGACCTTCCTAACCTCCTTAAGATTATGCTTCTTTAGCCAGTTGAAAGACAACAATTGATGACATTTCTTCTTATCTCAAGCAGAAAATTTTCAATTTTCTATTATTCTCATTATTATTAATAATAATATTATTAGTACTATTGTAATGAATATTAATATTAATAGTATTTTTATTACTAACATTAATTATTATTATTAATATTATAATAATTACCATTAATATTATTAAATTAATATTTTCATTTTAATATATATTAATATAAAATACATATATTAGTATTACTTTTATAATAAATAATTACTAATAATAAGAAATTTTTTAATATTATAATTATAATTTTCATATTTATTTTAATAATATTATTATTATTACATCAATTAATTAAATT
>Ga0123342_1002372_pt1 | contig 31296 bp, 14 predicted proteins | sample Turbeawhitnodule_FD_89960 | JGI IMG/M metagenome (GOLD analysis project Ga0123342, IMG submission 89960) | Root nodule microbial communities of legume samples collected from Mexico - Turtle bean Mexico white nodule | ecosystem: Host-associated > Plants > Roots > Nodule | place: Mexico: Nepantla... | reverse complement strand
TTTAATGGGTTGGAAAATGACTTTTGTTATTTTAGGTGTCAGATAAAAAAAAATGAAAAATAAAAAAATAAAACCAAAAAAAAAAAATTTAAAAAAAAAAAAAAAAAGTAAAACAAATAAAAAATTATAATAAAAAAATACATGTTAGTGAGATAATGTAGATAAAATGAACCAATGCATAACTGGAGATGAATAAAATAAATAAATAAATAAAACCAATGCAAAACTAGAGATAAAAAGAATAAAAAAAATTAAATGGATTAGTGCATAATTAAAAATAATTAAAATAAATAAAATTGACGAGTAAATAATTAGAAATAATTAAAATAAATAAAATAGACCAGTACAAAACTAGATATAAATAAATAAATAAAATATATAAGATAAATAAATTGAATGAATAAATAAAATAAAATTATACACCTGAATTAGATAAGAAATTGATAAATAAAATACATAGATGATAGATGTCTACTTAATAAACAAGGTGACTTTTTAGTTTGAGTCTTTTAAACATTTTTCTCTCTCTCTTCTTTCTCTCTTCCTGTATCTCTCTCCCCCTTTTCTCTCTCTTCTTTCTTTGCCCCTCTTTCTCGTAATTCTTCTCACGATAACTTTATACACAAAATATATTATTATTATTATTGTTAGCATTAAATGTCACTAGACAAAATCTACTCATGCGTGTTTGTCTCCCCATTTTAAGGGATAAGAGATAAGAATAATTTTATTATCCAATTAATACTTTTTTATCATATTTATTATTATTAATATTATTCTGAAGTTAATATATTATTATTATTATTATTATTTTAAATACTTTATACTATTATTAGTATTTTGAAATTAATACTCTTTCTTTTTTTTTAAATACTTTTTATTATATATTTAAAGTTAATACATTATTATTATTATTATCATTATTAAAAATATAATTACTTCTAAATGCAATGTTGATGACTAGTATAATTTCAATACATTATCAAGAATTTTACATTATAAATATTAGATCTAACACCTACTACCAACATCATCAAGCTTCTTTACACATTCTTTAATGTCTGAAATAAGTCCTAGATCAAGGAATTTCTCTCGTTTTTTATTATAATGTCCAATTTAAATTCTTTAGTAACTCTAACTGGACATGATGCTTAGACAATATGTAAGTGGATAAATAATTTATCTTGGTCATTCTCTCATTTCTTCGAAATCAAAGAAACAATCTATTGCATCTAGAAGTTCTTCTGAAGCTGAATATACAACTCTTGTCTCAACAACCTATGAAATTCAATGACTCACTTATTTAATGCAAGATCTTCCAATGACACACAATTGTCTCTCTTGTATTTCACCTCAACCTAGTTTTTCATGAACACACCAAGCACATAGAAATTGATTTTCACATTAGAGAAAACTTCATAAAGGGATTATCAAAGTTTTGTCCATTTGTTTATGTTTTCAACAAGCCGACATTTTGACCAAGTCTATGCCTCCTTCAACGCTTCATATCCTTTGTTCCAAGCTTGGAATGCTAGTAATTACTCCCAACGTGAGGGAGACTGTCAAAATTTTGTTAGACGATTGAGTATAGATGATCTAGAATCTTGTTGAATATTCGGAGTGTTTGTTTCTTGAGTAAACCGTTTAGTATATGTTAAGGGTAGACTATCTAGTATGTAGACCGTCTATACTTAGTTTTTCTTTCTTGTGTCTTCTAGTTTGACGGTTAACTAGTCTTTTGGTAGTTACAGCTCTTTCATTTGTGAGTATAAATGTTTTCACATTACTCAATAAGATGTTTTTCAGTGTTACTCTGTTTTCTTCTTTTTCTTCTTTATGTGTTTTTCGAATTTTAATTTCTTCTTGTTTTTCAACCAAATTCAACATGAAAAATGTTTTCCAAATGATTTCACAACTAAGTCAAAGTTTCAAGACACTAAGAAAATTTGAACAATCACAGTTGACAGAAAGAAAAATACCAATAACAATGTGGTCCAGACTGAGGATGCATTGCATAATATGAAAAGAACATGGCCATGTCAAACCATATATGTCATCCCAACTTGAATGATATTGGTGTGAGGTACTCTCATGTTTGCTGTACCTCCTCGGCAGTTATTTCTGAGAAATGCATAGAAATAATTTATCATTAGTTTCTTAAAGAAAAAAGAGTTCTTCTTTGCCCTCACATCTCCATGTCCAAGCAAATAGGTGAATCCTGATTCCGTTGCTTCTCTAAGGGCTGAAAGCTCATATTCAAGACTAGGGTCTTCATCTGATGACATGTAACTAGATGGCAATGCTGATGCAACTTCTTGAGCAGCAGAAGTTCCTGTTTCTTCCATTTTCTGATCATGCATCAGTGGAATCCTAAGCTCCTCAGCACCAGTACCAACAGGAAGATCAGAGTCCCTTGTATTTGCTGAGACACTGTCCACGTCATCAGTTAAGTTGCCTTCGAACTCCAAGGCTGTCTCAAGAGCTTCCCTTCTCAAGAATTTCTCAAGACTCTCAATAAGAAGTTGCTCAAATGCTTGGTGATCTTCCTTCCTTACATCTTTGTAACCATATCTAGCAACACAGCGGAATATGTGGTAATCTTTGGGGCAAACTCTTCGAAATAGAAATCTTTCCTCTTGAGGAACCACAGGGACTGGGACATATTTAATGCAGACAAAAACTATAGTTGAGTGAAGAGCCGGAAGGTTCAGCAAGAACTGCAAGAAAATGGAGGGAATGCCCTGCACAAGCTCATTATATAGCAATCCTATTCCGGGCACTCTTACTGTTCCGAGATTGGAGCCAAGCTCAAGCATTGTGTCCACTGAAACCTTCTCTCTAACTTCACTTCGGTACTTCAATACACTGCCATAGTTCCAAGTGTACATCACAGATAGGAAACAGGTAGCAAAGGCAAGTGGAAGCCAACCACCCTCAACGAGTTTGGATAGGACAGAAGACATGTAAATTAACTCCACTGAACCAAATCCAAGACAGAAACACAATGTCAAAAGCAAGTTAGTCTGCCAAATTAAAACCATTACTAGGGTCACCAAGATGGTGCTAACCATCATGACACCAACTTCAGCAATGCCTGCAACAATGATATTAAAATGCATTTAGTAAAGATACACTACAAATGATCTTCAGTATAAGGCCTATTTGATGTATGTAATATTTTAGAAATGTAATATTAAACCATTTTGTGTGTCTTCTTCACCAAACAACTTAAACTTTTAAGATAGTTGGTTCGTGAAGCATCTGGACCTGTATCTATATGACCAAGTCATCTAAAGTTTGCTCCTTGCTGCCCCCATTTTTCTTACAAAAATGTTTAGTTTCAGCAAAAGGTAGAAATATTGTTCACCCTTCAAGCCCAAATGTATTGTGTGAAGGGACATGGTAGAAATATAATATATAATCATCCTTGAATATTCAGTTAACTGCTTAAGAATATTTGGTTCATAACAACATCAAAGTGCAAGTTAGTTTTTGAAACGCTACGACAGCAACAATCTTATCTTTCAAAAGTACTCACAAACTATTAATGTTAAAGATAAAATCTTGTCCTCTATCCTTTCTACATCCACCACATTCTCCTTTCAATTCTGGTGTACAATAATATTCATTCTATTCTTTCCTAAAACTTTCCACGTGTAGTAAAATTTATATCCTGTAAAGTTTAGCTTTCAAGTTTTTTTTCTAACCCATTTAGTTTATTGAAGACACATAATACTTCTCAGAGTCATAGTGTCCACCACCTCTAAAGCTTACCTGTGTACACCAGTTGTCACCCCAGAGCAAAAAAAAAAAAAAAAAATATTACTCTAAGAAAATTGAGATCAGAGACACTAACCATATGCATTTGCAATATCAGTTGTGCTTTGAAATATGGAAACCACAACTATGCACATGATCATCAGAAACCAGTTTACTATGGGGATATAAATTTGGCCCATGAACTTTTTTGAGGTGTGAATTATCTTGAGCCTGGGGAAGCATCCCAAAGCCATAGATTGCTTTATGCACGAAAATGTAGCAGATATCATTGCTTGGCTGGCAATCATAGCAGCAAGTGTGGCTATCACAAACACTGGCCAGAACAGACTCTCTGTTTCACATAAAGCACAAACAGCAGGTATCATCACAATTACTATACATAACAAAATTATCTTTATTATAGTTTTAAGGGCAGTGACTTATATGTATCACATAAGCAGTCATTGTCTTAACAAATATCACCTGGAACAGACTTGTAGAATACATTTGAATAAAAACTTGGGTTCTTCATCAAAAAAGAAGCTTGGCCCATATAAGCAAGGAGGAGACAGGGAAATACCACACAAGTGAAGGCAATCTATACAAGAGATTTAAGAAAGGAAATTTAAATAATTATAGGAGACTTAATAACACTAATTTAATGGTTTTCTATTAAAAAAGAAAACCAATTGAGGATTCACAAACCTGTATTGATGGTACAGAAAAATGACCCAAATCTGCAAACATTGCTTCTGCACCTGCAGAGGAATACACAAGCAAGTTCTATAAATTTTGTCACCTTGTCCTTAAGGGGTAAACTTCTCATTAAGAACAAAATTGGGTTTTGAATACTGAAAAAAACTCAAAAAATCAAAATTTGTGATATTTTCCAGATAATGTAAATAGCTTCTATTGCTTTTGCTGGAAGCCAGACTTAAATTGCAAGAACAAACAAAAATGCTCACTTGAGAGTAAATTATCTTGAAAGAAACCAACTAGTATTAATTTTCTAGTCCAAGTATTATAATTAAACATGATATCCATCCTTCGTCTTTTAACCATTTGTGTGATACATCTTTGTGCAAGTGTTTTAGAGACAAAGATTTTGGGAAAGGGAGGGGGAGTCTGTGCACCAAGTTCTACATGCGCCTTGCACACAAGTGCTTGTCCTCAGAGCTATTTTACAATAACATATCCTATCAAGCATGGGTAAATGAACCACATACAACTATGATCTCATCTACTGGCTCATAAATCACAATGCTATGGTCATTGCTGCAAACACTCTAATGAGATCCAGGAAGAAGTAAAGGTCAAGTTCATAGGATCATTCAAGTCTATGTTGACAATTAAATATGCCCGAAATTATGGCAATCAATTCCAATACCTACAGGATGAAGTTATGGAAATACAAAACGATATTACCTGTAATGCACAGAACACAACCACCAAGAGATGACCATGCAGCTTTGCCATTTTTCTTGAAGAAATAATAGATATAAGCCGGATTGAATGCTCTCAGAACAGTGATATCATATTTAAGTATATTATATACTCCAATAGAACCCAGACAAAAGAACCATAAGGCAAGTATAGGGGCAAACAAGAAACCCACTTTACTGGTACCAAACTGTTGTATGCTGAACAATGCTATCAGGACTACAATAGAAATACCAACCACTTCACCTGAAAATGAGAACAACAACTCTAAGTTTTGCTGTGCAGAATGCAAGTTTGTTTGTTTCCATAGTTCCATAAGATGACTAAATGCCAACATTCTTGAAAAAATCTAAATACAAGTAGGTGGTTGTTCACATTGAACATCTTAAAGGGAAGCAAAAAGCTGAACTATCTTTAGAAAAAAAGAGAGAAAAGAAGTTAACTGGGTTTTTTGTAGGAGAACCATATTTGACCTGCTTAGATCAAAGTACTCCAAGCTAGTTACTTGAAGTTGAGAAATCTTGCATTCAGTCCAGAATATTGTAAAAGGATTTGTACTTTGCAATTTTCAGAAAATTGTAACATTATTTAGACTGTAAGTAGCTGAAATAACTGCTATCAAGTGCCACAAATTTGTTTCTCCGGAGATACGTGGAGACTTTGGTAATAGTTATATTTTTAAAGAAGGCACGCAGCCACCAAAAGAATATCCCTCTAAAGCTATCATGTGAAAGAAGTTTTCCTGAACCATCGCAATTTTTACTAGTTTTCTCATCTTCACTGATATTATGTATTAATTATTTTTTTTTCTTTGACCAGAAAAAAAAAACTAAAAATACAAAGGAAAATATACCTACCAGTACCAAATCCATTTATTTGATCCTCCAGACCACTTATGGCAGACATCACTGTATGAAAGAAGCACCATGGTCATACTAAAGTTACACCACAAGAAATTCTTCTAAACATATAGACAAATTTAGCTCTAGAGGCATATGCTTATGATCAAACTTCATAACGGTAAGGATCATTGATCATATGATAAAATTAAAAAACTAACAGCAGAAGTTCATGTCAAAAGGTTGCATGCTTATGTACCTGATATTGCTGGGGTTAGAATACCATCTCCAATAACCATGGAAGCTCCCACAAGAACCAACACCAATATAAGGTTCTTCAAAAACGTTTTTTTTTCCAGAGTATCCTTTATTTTTAAAGCCCTTTCCAGTTCTGGAGTAGGCAGTTTGAGCTTAAAACTGGATATATATTCATCAGCTTGTTGACGATTTGGAAGTAGACTCACATTTGCATACCTGCAAATCAACGAGTATAGTGCAAACGTTCCTCCTACAGTTGGGCCATTAATTTATGATTTAGAATAAGTCAGACATGAAGAATGTATATAATTCTGGGGGAAAAGTGAAACTCTTACCTTCTCCATTATCATTTGCTTTGAGGACTATAAAAACGTACTTGGCTAATGGAATAACTGCTATTGTATACATGACTAATGATAATGCCCCCAAGACATCCTCATCTGATCCAATTGGAACCTTGCTGAAGACATCAGCAAAAACATATAGAGGACTTGTTCCCATGTCACCATATACCACACCAAGAGTCTTAAATGCCAAAGCAAGTGTGGGCAAGAGGGAAAGGACCTGATTCACATAAGAACAAAGGATCAAAAACAGGAATTTGGCTCTCTAAGCGAACTGCTAAATAAAACATGGTGAAGTGGAAGTTAAAGCTGCTAAGTGTCTGTTAAAAGTGGTAAAAAAAAGAGAACTATGCCCTCCCTTTGGTAATCATGAAGATTCAATAACACATAAAAATTAAGAATTTAAACAAGACCTAGAACATTTAGAGTATCATCATTCCAGGCAAAAGTGCAACAGGAAATGGTTGATTAACCTTGGAGTGGTCAGCTTGAGTTCCAGCAATCTCCATGGCTTCAACATCAAATGAGTCAACCCTCTTGGGCAACTTGGCAAGCCTCCTCCTGATTGACCCATACCCTTCTCTGCCGTCAGCATGCTTTGACCACACAGGAACCTCATCCCAGTTCACTTCACTGCCATCAACCCACCTTGACTCACTGCTCCCACCACTGCTGCTTCTACCCAACAACCTCGTACTGCTGCTCTCTTCAATCCTATCCCCCTTCATTCTTCCACCAACAATAAAAACCCAGCTCCCAAACTGAATCAACTTCTAAAAGAGTGAAATTTAATCAGCAAGTTTTCATGGTTTTTGAGATAAAAGTTCATCCCTTTTTCCCTACTGCCAAATCCCAAACCATAGGAGAGTGAAGTTGAGAACACTTGCGTATTGAAACATCCCAAGAGCCAATTTAGCGAATGGCATGGATACAATAATTAATATATGGAAACAAAACAAGACAAAGTGTGGGTTCTGCTTCGTCACTCTCTTGTGCCCACATGAATCAAATCCTGGTCATTCAAAGTAACTGCTACTATTATTAAATTACATAAAAATGGAACTAGAAAAAGTTTGAACCGTTTGATCAATGATCATAACTGCAGGAAAAACTCCACCGTATTCTTGTTGGAAAAACACCATCCAACAAAGATTTTTTAGAACAAAAAACCAACAATATCAATGCCTGTACCAAGGTGCTTTTTTTAACTATTATTTTTGTGTCAATAAGACAAATTTATCTTTTTATAAATAAAATTATTTTCTTATTGAATAAAATACTCTACTGAAAAATAATTATATCACTTTTCATTATTATATATATTTTAATTATTTTTTCAAAATTATATTATTTTAATGTAATAACGTTAGTAATAATAACAATAATTTGAATTCTCTTCTTTTTTTTGGGCCCATATCAGTATCACATGGCTAACAGAGTGAGGTTGGTTGTTGTTACTTAAGGAAGATGAAGTGTGAATAATATTCTTTTTATATAAAATTCAAGGTGGACCTCAATATATATGAAATAATGATATGATTATATTAGAATGTTTTTCATTAAATATTTATAGCTCGTAGTTGGGTTAAATGATATCATGCAATTAGAAATAAATGATCAAGCTTCCTTTCTAATTAAAGTGATAACATACATGCAGTAAATTACTTTATTGTTTATTAAATTAATACAAGATAATTTTAATATAATCATATATGTCAATAAAAATAATTAATTCAATTAATGTTGTCAAATTTTGAAATTGATATCAATGTAGGGACTTTATTCTTATCATTAATATTTTTTATTTTCTCAATATTTTCTAATTAAAAAACACATTCACAATATTTAAAACGACAAAAAAAAAACATTATTTCATAAAAATTATAAAATATTTTACTATATAAATATAATTTATTCTTTATGTTAATATTAGGTGGATGTGTCTTTTATATATATATTAGAAAAAAATCCGCGAGAGCGTATGTATATCTGCATAACATATTATTTATATATTTATATTTAATATTAAAATTTGAATAAATAATGTTATTATTTATACATTTTTATTAATAATATAAATTTATAATTTATTTAAATAAATACGGATACACATGAGAAGATACATAAATTATCTAAGTGCACCTATTGATATATTGTAATCGAAACACAAGAAATATCGAGTTATATATGGTAAATTTATAAATGTCATGCAAAATTATGATGTATATAAAGCAAAATTATGACATATATTTTATATACATATATTCTAAAGAAAAAAACAAAATTTACAGTAATAAATTCTAAGGCACTAAATAAAGATTAATTTTAATTAAATATTAATTTTAATCAAATTAAATAATATTTTATAATTTTATTTGACACCAATAAAATAAAAAATTAGTACGGCCGTCACCACGTGATTTAATATATTTATTTGTTTTACTTATAGAAATACAAATGTTAATTTTATGAAAACTTATATGTATCTGACTTTTTTAAATATTATTATAAATTTATATTATAATATTTTAATGATAATTCTTTTTTCATCATACATCCTCTACAAACACATACATCAACTATTACATGATTACCAGCATTAAACAACAAAGGAAAAACACATTAATATTGTATCATAACTTTATATATCACATTAATAACATGCATATCTTTATAAAACAACACATTTCTTATCATACAAACACAACACATGACAATAATGTGTGTTTTAATCATAAGATAATATTAGTACCAATTATAAGAAATGTAATTTTAATTTTTCATTTTTTGGTTATTTTTCAGGAAGCCTACGAGGGTAAACAACTTCATCATAGGTAACATTTGTATTAATATTTTATTATACAGTGTATTTATAAAATCGACAATTTTTTTTAATTAGAAAAACAAGACTTATTTATTATAATTTTTTAATAGGATAATTTATTTTTAATAAATAATTACTTTAAAAAAAATTAAAAATAATCACTAAATTAACTAATTTTAGAATCACCATTTTATCAAAGTTACTGACAACAAATGCATATTAACTAATTAATTATGTACTAAACAAGATATCATTAAAATCAAGAAGAAAATAATAAATATTTATATTAATATTTTGTACACTACAATTGTAAAATGGGTAATTTAAAATAAATGAAAATATAAATGAATTAAACACATTAATTATGTATTAACCATACCGTATCATTGGTACTAATTATAAAAAGAGAAAGTAGTATTAATATTTTATACATTGCAATTGTAAAACCGATAATTTTAAAAAAAGTTTAAAGTATACACGAATTCTCATTATAAATAATAATGTGTTGTTATTGTTATAATTTGTTATTTATAATAATATATTTAAAAAATATATGAATATACATAAATTTATAATAAATAAAAATATTACAGTATAAATTTATAATACATATTAATACCATGACATTACATATTAATATAATGTATGTATAGATATTATCATCCATTAATATTATAATTAAATTATATTATAACAGTAAATGTAATATTCACAGATTATACCCTATAAATAATATCATATATGGTAACGTGATTATAAATATATGTATTAATGATACATATGTCAGATTATTGTATTATTATTATATTGAAATATACCCGTAAATGATAATATTTTATTTTGGATATATGATATCTATGATTAACATATATGATATTACTATTATGTTGTTTATTATATATTATCATCTTTCATATCATATACCTATTATATTTATCAACCTTTGTATCTTAAATTTTTATTTTCCAAAAATAAAATAACATTAAATAAATAATTTAATAAAATTAATTAAACAGATATGTATCCATTATAATTTTAACTTTTCTACATTTTATTTATTTAATATATTTAATAAATAGGGATTCCCCACATTATAATCGCTTTTTGTGTACACAAATTTCTTCTAATTCTATCCTTATTTAATATATTTCATTTTATTAGTACAATAGAGTATTTTATTATTTTATATTAGTTACTTAGAAAATAAAATTATTTTTAATTTAATATTAATGTACAGTTTTTATATGCAAACCGACTCCCTCATTTCTTTAATTCTTTATTTTAAGGCATACTCTCACACGTTTTTACACCAAATCTCACATATCAAATAAAATAAGCTTCATTTTCAATCACTTTCTTCACTCCAAAATCATTATTCTTTTGTATCTACCACCAAGTCAGTCAATCCTAACTTTAACGTGAACATCATCACACTCCGATTCCAAAACTATCAATGGAAAAAGAGAAAAAAAAACTTGAAAAAAAAAAGACTCAAACTAGAGAAGAAAAAAAGAAAGGTTGTTTAATTCATTCATCATTTTTTTTTACATGTTATTTTTTATTTTTCATTTTTAACTCATCCAAAATTATTTATATATGTATCTTAAATTTTTATCACCATGAAAAAATTGAATAATAAAAAAAATACGGATATACATACGCTATTGTGCCTGTATTTATGCTAGTAATTATAATATAAACGCAATTTTCTAATTGCTTAGTTAATTAGTAAGTTGTATAACTTCTCATCTACTAAAATTTAAAAGAAGTGAAAAGTTTAAAATATCTTACTTAAATTAAAAGTTCTTGATGATTTTGTTCTGACTTAACTAATTTATAAAATATATTTAAAATATCTTCAATTAAAAATTCTTGATGATTATGTTATGACTTAATTAATTTATATATTATCATTTTTAACAACCTGAGAGAAGTGTGAATAAATAAAATAAATATAAATGAATATTGTCAATCAGAATACAAAGATAAATTTATATTTAACTAATAAGATGAACAAATTACCTTAATCATCTACTTGGAATAATTATAACTTTAGTGATTAGCAAGTCATTGTTACTAAAATTCTAATATATATATATATATTTTTTTTTTTATTGGAAGAAATTATTGCTATGAACAAAGTAACTCAGGAATGGACTGTGGGACAACCATACTTTAGAAATTCAATCTTTACCCCACAATCTGACCCTACAATTATCTCATCGCTCCATAATTTACATAAAAAAAAGTTTGTATTAGGTAATGAAGATTTGTTTTTTTTTAATGAATTGAATTTTGTTAGTTTAGTTTTGAGCTATCTTAGTTTACTTTTAAAAATAATAGAATAAATTTAAATAAAAGTAAAATAAATGTAAATAAAAAGTAAAAATTAAATATATATTTTAAAAATTTAAATTACATTATTTAATTTTTTATATATTTTAAATATAACAATTTAACATAAAAATAAAAATTAATTATAATATATATATATATATATATATTTAAAATAGTATAGTATAATTATTATTTTGTAAAAAGACTGATGGATGGTGGATCAATGAATTAATTCAATTTAAGTCTATTTAAACCAAAAATAAAATATAATTTAGTTTTTTTATCGACAATAAAATATAATCTAGTTTAATTTAGAGTATAATTCTTTTAATATAATTTAACTTGATTCACCAAGTCTTTGGATTCTTCCAATACAAAGAATTTATTTTGAGAAGTCTAACTTTATTTCTACATCTTCAAATACTAATGTCACAACAAACGTGTGCGTGAATTCAACATCTACCGTTCACCACCTAAATAGAAATTATACACGTAAGTGCTTATTTTGTTTGATATATAACTGCTCATAACTATATTTTGGATATAAAAACTAAAAATAATTTTAATAATTTTAATTTAACTTATTATAAATTATATTTTTATGGATCTTCAACAAACATTTTTAAATAAAGTAAAGCAAGTTTTGACTAAGAAATTAGATTAACATTTTTAATTCCCTAATTTGTTTTGATCCGACTTCTCTAACCTGTTAAACGGGCAAGTCAAAAAGACGAAACGAGATTAGTTCTCACTTTTTTAAAATTCAACATTAAAATAAAACATATTTTGAAAGATTATTTTTTGTATATTATATTATTTAATATAAGAGTATTATAACATATATTACTAATAATTATAAATTAATTTTTAATTATTATTTATAATAGAATAATTTAAAATATAAAGATAATAAATATTTTAATTTATTCAATTAAAGATATTAATTAATGAATTAAAAACTTCAAAAATATTTATATGATTGAAGTTATTTGTAATATATATATATATATAATACAAAATTTTAAAAATAAATTAATTAAAGTTGGCGGATTGTCGTAGAGCCGCCCTTTAACAAACAAGATTTAAATGAATTATGTACATACATATAGTTTGGAATGATTTCAAGAATATTAGCTAGCATTTAGGCATTCTCTTTCTTGTGCACCTTTAACATAGTGTTTTGTTCTAGGGGTGACACTGTAGCGAAGACAAATAAGAGAGTGTCACTTCCGTTTGTTTCAGTGGACAATTGAGGGTGAGGGTGCGGGGGCAGAGAAAGTGGTGGGTGTTGCTAGTCCTCTCAACAATGAAGAGAAAAGAGAGAACGTTAAGTAGAAAGCCACATTAGACACATTGAAATATTGGTTCTTTTTTGAAACTAAAATTTATCTTACACGAGCAACACAATTACATTGCCATTGCATGCACAACGAGAAGAGGAGCACGCATGCCATGCACAACACGGTTTTCAAAGATTCCTGACTTTGGCACATGGAATCTTTTTGATCATCAACGTGTTGAATGCAATGAATGCAGTCATTCATAGTAGATAGGTCATTAATATATCGTACTCATTCAGGATGTATATAAAAGAGTGGTTCAAGGAAAGTAACAATACATTCAAACAAAGTCTTCATTGAAAGAGACGTTTGCATTGGTTGAGTGGGCTTGGAGAGGTTCGCGAGTTAGCACAGTGGTACGAGAGTGAGTTTGGTAATCTCAAGTTAGCATTCAGTGACTTTTGTAGCGTGCCTAACTGATTAGTACTGAAAAATCACACAACACTTAATCGATTGTGTTACTGAAAATAGTTGATAATCGATTATGTATTCAACCTCCAAAAATCTTTCTCCACCTTCGTATTTTCTTTCCACACCTCCAAAAATCTTTCAAATTCAAAATTACCCTTGGTGCATAATTTGTTTTTTTTTTCATTTCCAAATTTTATAATCCATAGACCATTCAAACTCTAGAATTCTAAAAAATATTTTTATTTTTTTAATTCTAGAGTTTGGGAAGTATTTTTGGGATTCAAAAATACATTTTTAACTCTAGAATTTAGAATACTTTTATTTTTAGAATTCTAGAGTTTAGAATTTTAGAATCCAGAAAAAAGGGAAAGAGAGGTCAATGAAAAAAATGACAAATTTGTCATTTCACGTCTTTTATGAAGGTGCAGAAAGAAATTGCCAGTCATATGATTACAAGGTCCAACATCCATAATCCAATAAATTTTTTTAAATTAATATTTTATTAACCTTTAAATGTGTAGAAAAAAAAAAGAATTAAGGGTAAATATTGTTCTTGTATTTTCTCTGACAAGAGAATCCAGTTCCGATGTGAACATTCATAGAACAAGTCAAAGTTGGAAAAAACTTGTCTTAGCGTGGAAAAACATACAACCAAGTCACTGTTTGTGACACCAATCTTCTATAGTCATAAGTCAAGTGTTATCCCTACAGTGTTTCTCTAATTGAGCACAAAAAAGAAAAACATTGGTTTTTATGGTGTGCAAAATCTTCACCTTGTAAACCACTGCTCTTGGAAGTGAAGAGTTATGGAGAGTGAAAACAACTCTAAGCAGAAGCAGAAGCTTGAAGTATCTGATATCCTCAGGAAATCTGTTACGATCTATTTAAGAAACCTCAATTTCATCATCTTCACCTTTCTCACTTCTCTTCCTCTCTTTTGTATCACGCTTTACTTTGAAATTTACCTCCAAGAAATCCTGGTTGAAACCTCCAATATTTTCAACCCACCATATCGTCACTTCACTCAGTATGACTACAACCAAAATCTTGTTATCACAAGATTTAACAAGGATTATTTCCTGAAGCTGATTTTTGTTGGTTTCATTTACATGGTGCCTCTCTATGTGTTAGAGTTTGTCTCTGCGGTTGTTACCGTAGATTTGGCTTCAAAGCTGCATTCAAAAGAGAAGAAAATGACTCTGAAGGAGATGTTTGAGACACCCTTTGACCTATCAAGATTGAGAGGCTCGTTTGTCACTTCTATCTATGTTCTCTTCTTGATGACTACTCATCAGCTTGGATTACTGTGGATAGTTCTAAATTACCATGTTTTCTTAAAGGACTTGAGTTTTTACGTGTTGCTCGCGGTAATTTGCAGCATGGCATTTGCAAAGGTCTTAAGGATGTACTTGGAGGGGAGTGCTGTGTGGAACATGGGTCTTGTGATCTCAGTGTTGGAGGGTATATATGGTATTGATGCGTTAGCTGTTTCAGCGTATTTCAGCAGAGGCAGTCACAGGAGGGGGCTCTTTCTGATGCTGATTTTCTTTGCTTGGGGACATCTTGTGAGGCTTTCGTGCTACCATATTGGAGGCTATGACCAAGGGAATGCAATTTTTGTACAAGTTGCCTTGTCCTGCATGCTAAATCCCCTGAAATGGGTGGTTTGCGTGATCTATTTTCATGATTGCAAGGAAGGGAAATTGGAAAACAAAACTGATGAGGAATCGGGTAAGGTTGTTAAGAATGGTTCGTGAACGAGAAGTGGCGGCAATGAACAAAAATAAGGGCGTCAATTTGAGTTCAGAACTAGGATTAAGATAGGCATAGCTAGCTGGTTATGCAGCATGTTATGACAATTAATCAATAAATGTTATTTTCTACTGTACTATGACTGTATGATTGTATGATTATCAGATTAATTATTAAAAACATTTTCTGTTCCATAATGATTAGTCAGTTACCAAAGAAGATATATAGCAGCCTCTTGTTAATGCTTCCCTGTGAATGCATGGAGTATCTGGGAGAAGAAACTAGCATTATTCCATCCAAAGCAAGTTTTTCTAGGTGTCCACTAAAATTACAGGAGCCTATTTCGAAAGGATATGTAATTTACCAGAACCCCACATTCCATTTTCCCTCATCAATATCTTGAACGGGAAAAACTGAAAGTAAACATAGATATATGATATTCTAAGAAGAAAGGTTACATCATGGTTGAAGGTAGCAAAGTATTACCCTTGTTATTTTTATCTATGCTGCAAGTGTTTCTGTGCTTCTGAAGTAAATGGTGTCTCGTTTAATTAATGAGGACAAAAGGGTTTTAAAATTTAGACATCAATTTGATAATGACCAGCATTCAAAGTTGATTTAATACGAATGTAAAGATAGATTGTAAAACATGTAGATTTTGGTTATGATTTAATTGCCATCACTTTTAAACTCCATTTAGGATTGCCCAGACTTCCAATCACATTGATAATTTCGTATTGATAGAACCAATCACGCCAAATGTATTATTCAAGACACAAGGCAGATCATGGCAGTGTAATTAAATTTTAAAACATACGAGAAACAGTAATTTGCATTAAACAAAATTTTTCTTAACAGATAGTTATAGTTCCACATTGTGAAATGTGTTTATGAGGAAACTTAATGACAACTGAATCCATAAACTATATCATTATCACCTAAAACTCATTTCCAGAAATAAACGTTACTCTTCAATGACAAATTTAACCTGACTTATTTCATGGCTCATTGATAGAATGGAGCAATTCAGTAAGGATGGATGTTGGACTTCTACAACAGCCACGTGAGCTCTTTCTCAATGCTTTTTAAAATCTTCTAATTTGCTTTAGGACCAATCTTCCTCTTTGCAAATGATGGCAAACAGAAAGCTGCTGTATGAATCTGGAATTAAAGGCAAAGATGGATACATCGATAATAAGAACTAGCAGTCCAGGAAAGAGAGGGAAGAATGTAAAATCTCAAACATAAGGTGGTTGGGGCAGCATATGCATACCTCAGAGTTGTAAAATTTCAGTGGTCTTGCTGATTTCTGACACTCATTTTCATCTATGGGATTCACTGGATGCTTGAAATCAACAGGTGGTCCCTCAGTTGAGCAAAGCATAAAACCAATCATCCCACTGAAATGAAAAGTAAAATCAACATAAAATGGATAATCATATACTTTACTTTCCCCATCCTTATAAAAATAACCTGAAAATACGTACCTTGGATATGTAGGAACAGTAGTCCAAGCATAGTTAACAGATCCTTTAAAAATGTGGCGACAATTTGACACGATGTCCTCAATTATATCCATATGAAGCCATATGCTTTCTGCCTGAGTACACACAACTCCTCCTGGACGAAGAGCCTTTGCAACTGACCCAAAGAAGGGCTTTTCAAATAGCTCCTGAGCAGGACCTTAAGAATGCCAAATGTAGCATCCCTTTATCAAACAGTTTCATTTTTATATCACATAGAAGATCAGGAAAAATAATATGGTATACCAATAGGGTCGGATGAATCCACTATAACAGCATCATAAGTTCCTTCAGGAACATTCTTCAGAAACGCAACTCCTAGACCATTGTTAAAAAAGCCATCATTAGATTATTTCTTCAACAAGAATAAAATACTTAAGATTAAAACTAGAATAGTTTATCTTACCATCACCAACAGTAAGTGTCACACGAGGATCCTCATACCCTACAGCTACATCAGGGAAATACTGTTTGGAGACCTGCACGACTTAAATTAGATACTAAGCATATAACGCTACCTGAAATCTTTGAGAACTAGACTAGACATTTTGGCCAACTAAAAAAGAATGGAACAGCTATAGCTCATTTCCTTTAGTAAAAAACTCATCCAAACCAAGAAAAACTACTGCTAATTAAACTTGATGTAGAGCCTATACTGCTACTTGAAATCTTTAGCACTAGACAGTAAACTTTTTGGCCAACTTAAAAAAAAGAATAGAACAACTATAACTAATTTCCTTAACTAGAAGCTCATTCAAACCAAGAAAATTTATTAGATAGAGAGAAGTAACTATGTGCGAGTGACATAATAGCCTGCTGCCAGCAACACACTTTAGCTTTGGTCAGATACTAGAAAGAAGATTGTAAAATTTGGTGTGCCTTACATCAACAACCATGCCGTCAATTTCACAAATATCTATCTTTTCAACTGAAGAATGGCGTGCTATTTCTCGGAGGACTCCTCCATCACCGCCTCCGATAACCAAAACCTAAAAGTGAAAAATACAGGGAGAATAAGTATACAAGTTTGATGCGTAAACATTCAATCTTCAACAAAAGCAAGTAACACCTTTTTGGGGTTTGGAATAGAGCAAAGAGGAAGATGAGTGATCATTTCTTGGTAGGCACATTCATCCCTTTCTGTTAACTGGATTACTCCATCCAAAACAAGAACCTTGCCATATGTTGACGACTGCAGAAGACATCACAATAGTGCATTGAAAAAGGTAGGAACATGAAAAGGGGAAATTGTAAAAGTAACTTCATAATTTACTGGAGCCTCATTCATGTACCTGGAAGACCATGATATTCTGGTATTCAGACTTTCCTTGAAACAAAATTTTTTCCACCTTCAAGGAGTGAGCCTCTCCTGCAAAATTACAGCCATACTTAATTCTTGAGTATTATTACAAAAGGCAAAAACAACTATTCTGAGTTTATCTGAAAATGACAGATTACTGGTCGTAAATCTCATTTTAGTTGTAAAATTTAATGTATAAATTACATTTCTCTATGAAAAATAAGAAGATTCTTTCTCTTTTCCAAGGTTGGCATGCACTGTACTGGCAGAAATAGGTACGATAACAATTGCATCTCAGTTATTTAAACGTACGTAAATTCTGACTCCTCAAGAACTTGGAAGAAAAGTTGGGACACATCAAATAACTGAGAAAGTTCAATCCCAAAAATAATATAGGCGATGTATGATTAAAAGAGGAAGAAGAGTCTTGAAAGGACAGCGATTGTTCTTTTCTGTGATTGCATACATATCTGCCTATTTAAATTTACGAAGTATTTGTTTTTGAGCATTCCTTTTTCAATATACACATCCGTTTATGCAGATAACCATGCATCAAATAAAAGGACTAGAATAAATACTTTTTGTACGAATCTTGCACTTTTAAAGCAAGAGATGCCTTTAGAAGAACTAGTACAAGATTAAAGCGTTGATTGGAACAACTGATATTGTTATAAAATTAATGCAAATACATATAATATTAATAAGCAATGAAATTGCTAAAATCAACTCCATTGATTATTGTTCAGTAATGCTTATGAAATTTTGTATAGCTTCTAAAGTGCATGCTCACTTTAGAGGTATGGTATTAATTCCTTTTAATACAACCATCATTTACGTTTTCTGGAAACAAAAACCTGAAGATCTCAGAGGATGGACACTGAGTAGAGAAAGTCCGAAAGAGACAACACCATAGATAAATAGCAACTCAACTTCTAAGGGGACTTCACTCCAACACATTTAAAAGTGAAATTTATTATATTTCCACAAATTTCATATTAGCTCCCTGTGATAAACTTTTGGTCTTAAAATAGCACCAGAGCATCTAGCAGAATTGGCTCAGCGCCACAGTGACCTGAGCTACCAAATTTTTGAGATGTCAAATAAAAACAAACAAAACCAGAATTATACAAAACATTGTGGCATATAAGGTGTAGAAAAAAAAAGGTATAGAAAGAATCAATTATAATTAAAAACCACATAAAAGTTCCTCTGTTCCACGAGAGAAATTGTAAAAATCTTGAAATATATACATATTTACACATTTGCTGGTACTGTGGTACATGACAAGGAGCTATTAAGTAACATGGCCATCGTAAACAAGAAGTAAAAACAGAAACACAACCCATCAGACACCCAAATTGGATAGAAATCAAGAAAATACGTCTCAACCGTAAAAGTGAAATCCAAATCTCTTCGCACAGAGATAAACCCATTAGAGAAGGAACCCATAAACAAATTGATACAATACAAATTCGCTTTTCTACACGCAGAAACCAACAAGTTAAAACAGACAAAATTCCTTTCCCAGTAACAAAACACAAGGAAAAGGCACAACTTTTGAAAACAACAAACAAAAGGGTGTGGTAAAAAGTGAACTAACCAGGCCACATTGAACTGATTTCAGAGAACCAGCCAGGAATCACAGACGATAAACCATTACCCTGAGGGTCTTTGCCACCCTCCGTATCCATGGAAACAGAGGCCCCATTTTCTTCACCATCTTTCTGTCTCTTCACTGGGGACTCAACAACGCTCTCATCCGCCATGGCCTAACCCCCCTCTCTCTCCCTCGCTCTCGGTGACGACAAATTTTGAAGTAGCACTCTGTTTGGCTATTCTTGGCTTCTCGGGATATTATTGGGGAAACGGAATAGCATAAAGCGCAAAGGGAGTGGGCCACGTGGGAATATAGAAAGGAATCTGCTTTTAAGGGGTGCGTTTGAGGAGTGAGATGGTTTGGGATCGGTGTTTTGAGGAAAGTTTAATAGCTTGCCAAACACTGCCTTAGGATATGCATGTTACGTGTTGTTTCTTGTCAAGTACATGTGAAAGTGATGGGAGTCACAATTAGGTTGTCTTTGGAATTAGGGTACTTCCTTTGTGTGTCTCTTCTTCTGTTTTTTGCCTTAATCTTGTAATCCCAGTTTCACCATATCTCTGTCTCCCACCATATCTTAGAAAATACTTTTTTTTTTGCGATTTTGCAATCAATCCAACTTTAACTTATGTATCCTCCTTCATTTTACTTTACAACACTTGTCATTTACAAAAAAAAATTAAAACTTTTTTTTTCTGACCATCTATATTTGAGGTTTCTTTTTTATGGATTTGTTGAAACAAATGAAATATAATGTGTCTACACTGCCTAGTATTAAAGGATATGATATAAGAGCAATTTAGAGTTTATTCTATTGAGTGTTTATTGTTTTGATTTGAGGTTTTTAATAGGATGAGATCCTGAGTATATAAAGTTTATCTTGCATCTTACCTTAGCTAAACATCTTCAAAAGAGTTCTTGTTCTGAATCTGACACCCATTAGAGTCAAAGGTAAGAACACAAGATAGTTTATCAATCAATTTTGTTATTGAAAGAAAAATAAAAGTGAAGCAAGGAATATAGAAAACATTGTTTGTGACATGATTTTGATTGAAAAAACACTTCCAAAATTGGCAATGACTAGATTTCCATTTGGTAATTTGACATAAATAGGATTAATTTGATTATATGAAGTGAAATAAGTTAAGGATGAACAAATATGGTCAGGAGCACCACTATCAAGAATCCAAGAACTGGAGGAAGAAATATTTTTTTTACCAGTTTGTATTGTCATCTTGGAAGGAATAACAGAGACTTGATTAAAAACATTGTCACTGAATTTGGACTGTGGTAAAAGAGCTAACAATGTTTGATACTGCTCAGGAGTAAAACCAATTTGTTGAGACTGCACTTATGACTTTAAACCTTCGTAATTCTACTCATTATTATTAAAATTGGTATTATGAACAACTACATTAGTATGACTCTGATCATGATTCTAATTTTTAAACTTGAAATGAGGTGGAAAGCCATGTTTTCTATAGCATTCTTCCACAATGAGTGCAAATTTTAGAAGTATATCCTCTTCTATAGCCTCCTCTAATGTAAGTTGATTTTAGGATTGCATATTTTATTGGTTGCTCTTTGTTTAATATTTTTTATTTAGCAATTATGGTGAGAATCCTAAGAAGATTCTCATTGGACACGAACTTAACCAAGTGGTTAAGTAAGTCTAAAGGTTCACTTTAGAAGGGCAAAAAGAAAAGACAATTATAAGGTGACAAATGATGCAATGAAATTAGAGACAAGGAACAATTAAAGAAGAAGAACAAAGTAAAGAACAAAATTAAAGATTAGAAGAAGACATGTATGGAATGGAAGGAGGTGTAAATAAAAGATAAAAGAGGAAGGGATGAAAAGATCTTATGGGAAGAAAGGAAGTCATGTCACTTGGAGCAGAGGGACTCCAAGATGAGTGATGCAAGAGCCGCCACTTGAGATATTACCCACCTAGGATAAGACTCAGATAACTTGAGCCGCCACTTGAGATATTACCCACCCAAGATAAGACCCAACATGAGAGCTCACAAGTCTCACAAAATCACTCTTGTAGAGCTTCTTTACTATTCAAAATCAAGTTGTGAATACATGAGACAAGACATCCTATTTATAGGAATGCGTGTCTTGGTGGGCAAGGGTAAAAGGGGAATACAAGAAGGTGTGGCCAAGGGGGTTGACCATGCTCAAACGCCCCTTTGGCTTGGTCTTCTAGAAGGTAGGACAACCTTCCTAAACCTAGATGCCTTGTCTTGAAAAAGTGGGCTTGGTACAAGCCCATTTCGCTAAGTACACTCCTTTTATGCTATGTGAACCTACTCTAGCTTATTTTTCTATTTTGGACCCCCAAAGTGAACCCAATTTATTTACATAACTTTTCTCTTGTGGAAAGACCAGAAGGAAGAACTTTTGATATTTTGGTTTATAGTTTGTTCTTCTTCTGCTGATGTTTTCTTAAGGTTTGGTGGGGTTCGGTTTTGTATACTGAGATGACTGACCTTTTTGCGAAGTGCTTGATGTGTCCTTAGTCATCTACTAGTTGTTGTGGTTTGTGTCATCCTCTTTCATAACCAACACCTCTTCCATAGGTTGTAGTATTGTTTTTATAACCTCCTTTGCTAGTAGCAATCATTGCTTTGGATTGACCACCAAATATTTGTCTCTCTTGTTGTGTAACAAGAGAGCAAGCTATATTCAAGGATGGCAAATGGTCCATCAATAGGATTTGAGTTCTCACAGTCAAATAATTATCATTTAGCCCCCTTAGAAATTTAATAATTTGGTCTTGTGCTTTATATTTAGAAACATTTACAAGAGCATTGCAGGTGCATTTAGAGGCACATGAACAAGTAGGTAGCAGACGAAAAAGATCAAATTCATCCGAAAGAATTTTTAGCTGAGTGAAATAATTTGTAACAGTCAACTCACCTTATGTTTGAAAGAAGAAATCATCTCATGAATATCATAAATACGAATCATGTCTCCTTGTGAGAACATTTCCTTTAAATTATTTCATATGTCAAAGGCATTGTCCACACAGATGATGCTCTGTGTGATGGATTGAGAAACAACCTTGAGAATCCAGGAAACAACCAGCATATTGGCTCTCTGCCATGTTGGAAAACAATGAGTCGGTATGATTGGGAGCTTCTATGATTCCATCAATAAAACCTATTTTGTTCTTTGAAATGAACGAGACTAATGATAATAGTTTGGTTCCTCAAGAATAATAGGGACAATGAGAAAGGAAGGATTATATGCTAAACTAATATGGTAAGGTGAACAAAGATCTTGTGAGAGATCAACAACTTCACCACCAGAGCTCTAATGTCATATCTTTTAATACCTAGTTCTTCATTATGTAAGAAATTGTTTTTTAGTAAAATTCTTGAGAAATTGTTTGAATTGGAAAAGAAAAATATTTAGCAAGAACAGAAAAGGAGAGTTCTTGATTAGAAACTCACTTATATATTAAGAAGTGAACTTTAAGCGTCACTCAATCTTACAAAATTGGTTCATAAGATGAGGTTTGTCTCCACTTATATACTATAAAATTTCTTTATATCTGGTTAATGTGAGATCTTCAACACATCTTCATCGTACGGAGACTTGTAAACTCGTACATGAGACGGTTGTCTTTATTTATAGTCGATGTGAATCTAATGTTAAAAAATAAGATTGAAAATTGATTCTCGAATAATACTTATCGCACGAAAATTACTATAGTATACAAACAAGATTTAGTTATTTGAAAATATTTAAATATTAAAATAATTTAAACTCAGCTTCTCAAAAAATGTTAGTTAACATTAAATTCGGTTTAGTAAAAAGAGATTATAAATGTAGGATATTTTAATCTTTCATTTATTTAAGGTCGTGAATAACAATTTTAATCATTAAAGATTTTTCTTAGAAACTGATTTGCTACACATTTATCTTTTTAGTGTTAATTAAACATTAAAAATAAAAGAAAAATGAAAAGTATTTATACTTATAAAATTTTGAGTCTACATAAAAAATATTGAATAATAAAAAATATGTTGAATAATAAAAAAATAAGATAAATAATCGTATAATAAATATGGATATATTTTGTTTTCATTATAATAAAAAAATTATAGTTTTATTATAAAAAAATAATTTCATTAATATTGAGAATTGAACATTTTTTTGTCTTTAATAATTCTCATGTATTATTAAAAGAAAATTTAATGTTAATAGACAATTAGTTAATTGTTGGATCCAATAATTACTATCACTAGACCAACAACTATAAAAGATGGTCAACAACTTCTTCTATTAAGACCAAAAGTCTAGGTGTTATAAAAGATGGTCAACAACTTCTTCTATTAAGACTAAAAGTCTAGGTGTCACAATTCGATTGTACTTGACTCACTTGAATTTCATCATAATACAATTGATATTACCTACAACAATTTTTTTTTTAATAATTATCCCACTAGAAATTAACCTTTAAGATTAATTGCATATTAAGGTTAATTTTTTTTTAATAAACACATATGATAATTACTACGTACCAAACATATGCTCAATTATATTAATTATTAATAAAGTAAAAAAACTAAAAAATTAAAATTATTATACTAAGATGGTAATTTTTTTTATTGTACTAAAAATAAAATATTATAATACTAATTATACTCAATTTACTATTTACCCTAAAAATATATCCAATTTCTTGTTATTTGTGCATAACTCAATCAATTAAGTTATTAAGTACTTTAATATTCCTCGTTTGTCGGTTGGATTAATACAATTTTCAGTTCAACTATGCTTTCTATCAGAATAAATGACAGTTTGGTGTGTTTTTTTCCTTGTAGTAAAGGTGTCAGATAAAATGATCCTTTGTCTTTGTTACTTTTTTGTCTTGCAGATGAGGTTCTTAGAAGAGGTGTTTCTAAGTTTGTGAGTGATAAGAAGATTCTACATATGGCTAGTTCGTAAGGTTATCTCACTCCCTTTCATATTTTATATGTTGATGACATATTTGTTTTCTATAGGACGGGTAATAAGTCTCTTAAAAATTTGAGTATTTTTCTTAAAACATATGGTGATTTTTCTGGTCAATATATTAATAATTCTAAGAATAGTTTTTTTACCATGGATACAACAAGATTTGTAACCAAAATTCAACGTATTCTTTCTTGAGGTCATGGTTGTTTTCCTTCCACTTATTTAAGAGTGTCTATCTTTGTTGGTGGTTCAAAGTGTCGATTTCTTCAACCTTTGGATGATAAAGTCAAATTGAAGCTAGCATCTTGGAAAGGTAAATCTCTTAGCATGATGGCTCAGATACAATTGGTCAATAGGATGATTACTGGATTTCTAGCTTATAGCTTTAATATGTCTAAATGACCTGTTTCACTTCTTAAGCAAGTTGAGTAGTGGAGTAGAAATTTTATTTGGCTTGGTGATAGTGTGTATCTTCTTAAGCTTGCTTGAAACTTTGTTTATAGCAACAAGCCTTGGTCTTTTCTCCTGAAAGTCAGGGTTCTTAAGAAAGGTTTATAGATCCTTATCTCTTTGGCCTGCAATTAAGCAGTTTTATGCTAATATACTTGATTATACTTCTTGGGCTATTGGTACATGTACTTTTATTAATTTTTGGTATGGTAAATGGTGTTCTTCTACTTCTTTAGCAAATATTGCAGGATTATCTGATGGTGCTAGCATTCCGGACACAGTCTCTCAATTTTGGACTGGTTGTGATTGAAATATTCCCTTGTCTTTACAACATATGCCTCGTTTTTTTAATCATATCATGGTTAGGTAGGAATATGATATTCCTAATTGGATTCTAGATGAGTCTGGTCGTTTCACTCTTAAATCGGCTAGGACTTTTTTCTTGGAACCAGGTGTTCCCTGTGGTTGTGGTAAATTCATTTGGTCTTCATATATTCCACCTTCCAAAACTCTAGTACTCTGGAAAGTTTTTCATGAGCATCTTCCTACATATCAGCATATTCAGGATAAAGGGTTGCATATATGTTCTATGTGTACGCTTTGTGAAAAGCATGAAGAATCTATTCAACATTTATTTTTTGAATGTTCTAATGCTTTGCATATTTGGAGTTGGATGTCACTGAATTTTTGAATGTCACTGAATTTTTCTTACTTCTCATTTATCTAATAATGATGATCTTCTTTCTTTTATTAAGAGTGATGACAATCATTTGGTTAAATTGATTAAGCTTGAAAAGGAAGAAGAAGAAGCCATTAGGAATGTAACTAACTGAAAATGGCAATGAACAACAACAAAACAACACTAAGTTCTCTCACAAAAGCTTCAAAGTCAACTATGGATAGAAGAGCAAATGACAAAAGAAGCAATGTAAGAAAGAGTGATGTTTAAATATAAAGCAACATGAGAAAGTTAAAATGTTTTGTGCAAAATGATAAAACTTTTGAAATGTCATATCCTAAGGTAACATATCACATAAGTCAACATTAGTTGCTTAAGTGATGTTATGCCTAAAAAAAGAATAACTTATAAAACTCCCTCATTAATGCATATTGAGAAACACATTGTTATAAGACACATCATACTTGACAAGCACTAAAACTTGTTTATCCACCAACTCGGTCTACCTACATCTTATATATGGATTCCAAATTTAGGGGCTTATGTACCTACTTGATTTTGATATATTCAAAGATATATTTATAATCAAATATACATGACAAAATTTTTATTTGTTACACAGAATTGCTAGATGTGGGACTTCATGTAGTAGACGTCGATTCTCATGAGTGTGCAATTGCACTTTGTGAATTTAGTCTCACATCCCTTAGAACATTGAGTGCAAAGGGCTTATGCATTTATAAATAAGACTCTTTGTTCCCTCTTGTAAACTACTTTGAAATTAAAGGAAATTTTGACTATGCAAAATTATTTGTCTTCTTGCTCTTTTGAAGTCTTAAAAATGAGAATATTCTCCTAAGGTATTCCTCTAAGGAACTTTGAGTTTCAAGATTTTCTTATGAGTTTTGGGAAATTTTTTAAGTCTTTCACTATCCCAAGTATGCTTTCATTAGTGGATCTCTCCTTGGTCTTCATCACTAACTCAATGCTCAATTCTCGAGGTTTAAACTTGATTTCCGTCACTCTTTTCATCTTAAAAGAATTATGCTCCTTACCGGTAAAAATACATAAATATTATATTAAAAAAATAAAGTTTATTATTTTTATGAAATTTTTATACTAATTTAATTTATCTTAAATAAATAAAAATTATATGAATCAGTTAAAGAATTCACTCTTAAAAGACAATAAAAAGTGATAAAATAAGAAAGGAATAAATTAAAATAGTAGAAGAACAAAGAATGCCACTTTCTTGTACACTGACCTATATATAAAAACAAGATTAAAAGTAAAAATATGTTGAAATAAAATTAACGCGTAATTTAATTGCTTACATTATATTCATCTATATTAATTAATAATCAGAGATGGAATTATTTCTCTTCGAATTGTAGAAATAATTCCTTATAAGATTTTACTTATTTTTTTTTATCAAGTTAGTATAAGGGGAGTATTTAACTATTAGTCAATCATATCCATTAAATAATAATAATAATTAAAAAAATTTAAACAACCACTTTAAAAAATCTGGAGTACTTTAACACAAAGTTTCATTATCATTTGAAAACTTTTGTTAAGTTTCAAAACAATAATTGAAATTTTTTCAACCATCATTTAAAGATTATTAAAGACATGCACTTTTCCTATAGATTATTATTTTTAATAAAAGATTAAATTATGATTCCTCCATAAAGAAAAGAACAAAAGTATCAAATCGAAATAAAGTGATTGTCACCATATTCTTTTCCGTCAAACCAATCAGTGATAGAGTCAACGTTACGCCTTTTCCTTCCACCCATATCCAGACAGTCAAATAGTTCAACTTATTTACCCTACCAGGATTCTTTTTATTCTTTTTTATCAATAAATATCCTGTATAGTGTTGCAATAATATTTAATTCAAATAAAATTTTAAAATATTGAATTACAAAAATAAAATGTGAATGATTATAATAAATAATTTAAGTGAATATGATTTAGGAGAGAAGATGAAATTTCTTAAAAAAAGCTAATTTCAAATTTTAAATTACAATTGTAATACTTATAATTTGACGGTAAAAAATATATCAGAAAAAAATATTAAAATAGAAAAGTTTGAAGTTAAAATTTTAGAAATATAAAACTAAGCAATTATCACAGTGTAAAGTCACTAGCGAAAAGAAAAAAAAAAGATTATGGTATAAAATATTCTTACATTAAAAATATATATATTGATTAACGTGAATTTTGACATTCACAACCTTAATAATAAAATATCTTATAATTTGATGGCAGAGTCCTAATAAAAGGATAAAACTAGAAAAATTTAAAAAAGAGTGAGAGTGAACTATTTAAAAAAAAAACACATTCTTACACAAATGAGTCATAATCTAAGTGGTATAAGCTAGAATATGACTTAAAATTTTTTGTTCAAAAGTAGTATAGATTTTATTTTATTTTGTATTTGACCTTAAGTTTAGGTTAAGTTTTCTAAACCTACCTAAGGTATAATTGAGTTTAATTACAACCCACATTAAATCCTAGACCAATCATTAAACTTAGAATAATTATATGGATCACACACTTTCACACTTGCCATGCGACTTAGAACTGGTGTCACTTTTAATTTTTTTTCAATTTTTTTACTCATTTACTTGTAATTCTTGGTTGGCCCTTCACTTATAAATGGAGGTGCTTGACTCTTGAAAATTCATATAAAAGTACACATAGTTATATTGTCAACATTGCTAACAAAGTTCTTATCGTCTTTTCTCTCAATTTCTCAAGTGATTAGGTTTAGCCTATCACTCTCCACACTCCTTACAATACTCCTAGGAGTCAAAAGCTCGTCGCATCTCTAGCTTCACCTCTATTCTTCAATGCTTCTGCTAATCTCTCCATCAAACCAATAACCAAGTGAATTCAGGAAGGTTAAAACAATAATAATATTTCTTTTTTTATACCTTTATTCGAAAATACATAAAAAAAGGAAAGAAAACGTTCAAGTTGAAAAAAAATATATATAACCCTACAAGAAAAAAATATTATGATCAAAATTCATAAGAAATATTAAAATTTCATGAAAATACTATTTTTCTCACGGATTTATGATAATAAAACATTTGTGAATAATATGCTAGTAGGAAACGTTATCCATGAATTTGACTTTCCGTAAATAATTTCAGAAGATTTTTTTTTTGGAAAAAATCACGACACTTCAATGGGTAATTTTCTACATATTTATCTTGAGGGAAACATCACAGTCTTTTCAAAGGATGTTTCTCTTGAATTTGGCCTAATAAGTTCGTACACCTACTTGCCAAAACAAAAGAATTCAATAAAAAATATGTAAATTTCTTTTTAAAAAATTTAAATAATCAACTTGCTACATGAAGAAATGATTTCTTCGAATACCTAACATAATTAAAACATTATTCACATATTAATAAAACTAACTTACCAAAACATTAATTTTTATATATGCTACCACAAAATTTATGGATTATATATATATATATATATATATATATATATATATATATATATAAATATAAATAAATAAATAAAAGATTGCATTCTTCTATTGTGGTTTTGGTTGCATGTAAATTCAAATAAGTATGAATTCTTCTAGTATCTCGAGTCTATTACTTCTCCTTACTAAAGTTATAAGAAGGGTATGATAAACCAAATTAATGTCACAATTCCTTAAGTGAAAAATGAAATTAAAAATTATAAAACAATTCACAAACATCTTATACTAAATCTCTGGAACAATATCAAATTAAGTAGCACAAAATTGATTTTATACGGGAAAAAAAAATAAAGGAATCGTATTATGACAATTTTTTATTATATGCAAATTAAGAATACACATATATTTGTTTTCAAGAAGTAGCTTCATGCTATTTTGTACCAAATTTTCAAGATTTTGGTGGTTTTTCTTTCTCAATCAGTTGAGTTGGTTTATTTTCCTCTTAAGCAGGAGGCTCAACTGGTTATTCTTCCACTTTTTTTCTCACCACTTGTCTTTTTTTTATATTACTGGTGCTTTCTCAACTTTCTTTTCCTCTTCTTTAGCCATTATCTCTCTCTTGGACAACAATATTATTTGTATAGTTTATTATAGTTTTTTTAAAAAGGGCTTTACCAATTAATATTGACACCTAAGCTTTGAATAAAATGAAATTCTCAACTCCTTGTACAACTTTATTCTCTTTTTATCGAAAAATCTCCTCTAAATAAGCTTCACAAGCACTCCTCTTACTTGCCGAAGTGATTTCAGGATGTATCCCTAACCGGCCGCATACATATAATGAAAAACACTAGTAAATAAGTTAACCACCATGGTGCAAGGAAAAGTAATAAACCAAATCAACAAAATAGGCAACAATTTTTTGTAGGAGACGATAAGTAAGAAAAGAGAGAACTCAAATTTTCTTGTCTTGAAAACGCTAAATATAATGAGGTATTTATAGATGTTCAATGAAGAGATATAGATTGTCTTCTAGGAGTTTTTTTAATTAAAGTTCTATAATAGAATTTTCTGCACCTTTCTCTAATTAAAAACTTTATAGGTTTTACTTAGAAAAACTCAGGAGTTATTCAATATATTTCTTTATTTAAATTATAATAACATTTCTCCCTTTTAATTTAAAATTTTCTTCTTCACACCAATATATATTTGCTCCTAACTTTTGAAACTCTTCAAACTTTAGTAGCTTCATGAAGATATTTGTAACTTGATCTTGAGTCTTGAATAACTTAAGCTTCACTTCCTTTATAGTAATGATATCAAATGTCTATATGCTTGCTTCGATGATAAAATACCAATTTTTTTGTTATTGCTTGTGCATACTTGTTATCTATTCAAATATATGTAGCTTTCATTTGTGGCAAATATTCTTTCCATAATCTCCTTAGCCAAATTGCATGAGAAGTGCATGAAGTTGCTACTACATATTCTGACTCACATGTTGAAAGTGTGACAATGTTATTTCTTTGAACTCAATGGAAAAACAAATCCTCCCATGAAAAAGTTAAAGACACTGATGTTCTTCCTATCATAGATATCACCCACATAATGGCTATCTCAAATTTCATGAAGTTTGAAATCATTAGAAAAAGAATAAAATAACTCATAATCAAGAGTACCTTTTAGATAACGAAGTATCCTCTTAGGAACTTTTATATCAGTAGAACTGGGAGTCTCCATGAATTGACTCACTACTTGTTAATATATTTAATTTTCTATTTTAAATTATGGGCTTTGTTTGTTTGACCCAACTTTCATTTTCTGTTTCAGCTAGGTCTTAATCTTTTTCTTATATATACACCATGTATTTTACTCTCTAATATACAAGTGAATAAAAGTTTTTGTTATATTTATTTTTCTCTACAATTAGGGTTCATCAAAACCTCTCTTTCTTCATTACGATTACGTGCGATTACGTACGCTACATTAAAGCATCACATCAGACAAGGAATATTCATCTT
>Ga0123342_1002371_pt1 | contig 31314 bp, 11 predicted proteins | sample Turbeawhitnodule_FD_89960 | JGI IMG/M metagenome (GOLD analysis project Ga0123342, IMG submission 89960) | Root nodule microbial communities of legume samples collected from Mexico - Turtle bean Mexico white nodule | ecosystem: Host-associated > Plants > Roots > Nodule | place: Mexico: Nepantla... | reverse complement strand
TGTTCCGGTCAAAGGCAAGTCAAGGTGGAGATTTGTGGGTTATGACTCACCTTTCCGTTTTCTTGACATAATTGGGAGGTTACTTGCCACAATTAATTGTCATCAAATGGAGGTTTCTTACTATAATTAATTGTCATCAAAGGGAGGTTAATTACCATTAATTGTATTTATTATTGTTGTCTCCTAGAACCACTATATATAGTGGCTTTCTTGGGTGTAAGTGTTTAACCCATATAGAGAGAATTTGTTTTGGGGCTATTTATCTATTAGCTAGAGAGGAATTCATTGTACTCCCAATACCATTATAGTGGAAGTTTTGGCTCTCTCGCCGGTGGTTTTTTACCTCTATTTAAAGGGGTTTTCCACCTAAAAATTTCTGGTATCATTCTCACTTTACTTATTACTTTAATTTCTCATAATCTTTGGTTGAAATTATTACGTTTTTGCACACGATATCCCTACACTATAGAGAATTGGAAAACTAAAGAATTACAAAGAAAAAAAAAACTAAAAAAACCCTTTGAAGCTTCCTCTTTTCTTCTTGAGACTTGTGTCTTTTTATAGGTTTTTCTGCTCCAAGGATTTTGGGAAAATATTATGGTTTAGATTTTGTTAACAATTTCTCAGTTTTCAACTTTCCAAATTTTTTGGATTTTGTTTCCTTGTATTTTGTAGAAGATTTGTTTCCAATTCTATTTCTGAGATCTTATAAATTTTGTTTTCTATTTTGATTTAAAGACTAATGTAAAAACACAAAATTATACACAAAAAATAGTTAAGACCCAAATAAATCCAATTATATGAATTAAAATTAAAATTAGGGTCACAATGCGGGACAGGTCATGTGGGCCGACCCGCAGCCCGCTACCAAAAAGTGCAGGACGGACTCACTAGTCTAGCCCACAGACCCGCTTTGGCCCGCCTTGCATAACCCGCAGCCCGCGCGGCGAGGCGGGTTAGCAAGCTGGCCCGCATAAATAAAAAAATATTTTATTATTTTTGTAAAAAAAAGTCATACCACATTCACTCATTATTGCCGTGTAACTTTTATTTTATTTTATTTTAAAAAAATTGAATTTAATGTACTAGTAAAAGGAATGTTTTATTTTAATTATCTAAAGGAGTTAGTATTAAAAGTGACAGTGGATTTAGTTTTAAGTAAAGTCTTATATTTAAAATTTGTTAATAAAAAAATATAAAGAAGAGATTTCAATAGAATAGTTAAAAATTAGTCATCTTCATTAAAATATTTTGTAGCAAAACTTTGATAAAATACTCTTATAAATTTCCATACATATATAGGAAAAAACAGATGCAAAGAAAAACTTTAATTATTTTTAATCAAGTCTTCTAAGAACCTATACTTTACTTTACATTTACATCTTAATTGAATGTATTGAAACACGAATAAAATTTTAATTTTTCAGTAGTAGGAATAAGATTTTTATAATTAATGAAATTTTAATTTTTGAAAAAAAATTAAAATTCTTATACGGACTGACCCGCGGGTTGCCTCTTATGCGCAACGGGCCAGTAAAATGAGTCTACACTCCTAATACGGGGTGGACCAACCCGTCATGCACTTTACGGACCAAATGAAAGATCGCCATCTCTAATTAAAATAATAAATTTATTATAATCCAATAATCTATTATAAAAAATATTGAATGTGAATATACGTTTATTAATTTTAAATAATACATAAAGGCATGCATATTATAATAATTTTTATTTATTTTTTTACGTTGTTGAGGGGAGTTCTCACACTCATGTCATTGTTCTTCAAATCAACTCATCTTTAATACAAAAGAGACACAATCATATCCTTTTTGTCCTCTCAATTTTACATAAATAATCAAACCATAGTTCCACTTAGATGCTAACTGATAAAGTTGTAAGCTTTTAAATAAGTTTAAATTGTAAAATAGGTATTATTATATAATGAGTTTAATAATTGTATTATGAGTTTACAACTTTTATATACTCTCAACTAATTGAGATTTTGATATTATTGCACACACCTATTACGAAAACCAATAAATCTGATTTAATATTTGAGATAATGTAAGAATAAAAATGTTTCATATATAGGTGGCAGATAACATATTTTTGATATATTAATATATTTTCTAATTTTTTTAAACTAGCAAGAATTTTGGTATAAAGCTTCTTTATCTTGACAAATATTTCTCTTATTAGAAAAATGTTAATGTTTATGATTCTGTTCACTCATTAGTCAATTATAACCTAATTTATCTTTAACTTCTTCCTCAAAATCATGATCAGGACATTCCAAAGTGATAGAATTCTCCTTAATTCCCATCTTGATTAATAACCAATAATTAAATATTTTGTCTCATCTGCTTATAATTACTTATTATATAAAAATAAGCATAAGTACCAAGGCATATATTATGAATCATAATATTCAGTAAATATTTTATTAGAAAAAGGTGATTAGAAGCCTATTACTTAATTAATACTTTAAATTTATTCCATTTTAATGACTAAAATTGAATTCAAATAGACTCAGCTCAACGGTGCAAATATATATTTTTGATATGAACCTGCCACAATTGTTCCATAACCTGAATATGTAAATGTAGCAAAAAAATTAGCTTAAAATGACTTTTTGTATGAGAATAAGAGAATAGTGGGAAGAGAATAAATGTGGATCCTGTTGGCCGAAAGTTAGAAAGATGAGGGAAAAACTCAATGTTTGTTTTCTGATATGATTGAGAACAAATTTGTGTATGACCAAGTTAGAAATGATGTTCAAAGGCTAAACTTTTCAATCAATATATAGGTTTAAATTCCAACTTAGGGTATATATTCTTATATTACATTGAGTTAAAGTTTAATTTTTTTTAAAATGAGTTTGACTTGTAAATAAAGATATTAGGCAAATGAGAAGATAGTGGAAGATTGTAAATAATGACACTCTTATTATTAATGTTAGAAACAAACTGTGAGCGAGACTCAAAGCTAAATCCCTTTAAGAGAGAAAAAAAACTTTAACCACTATACCAGACAAATTCTTTTATCATATTATGATTTTTATTATACTTATTATTATTATTATTAATACTAATAATATTATTAATACTAATAATATTATTTACTAATATTAATAATAATATTATTATTAATATCAAGTAATTATTTTCGCTTTATGGCGCTAAAATTACATATTAAGTAAATTTGTATGTAATTACTTTTGGTTTACCTGAGGAAAAATTTGTATGTAACGTCTATTTACATATTGAATTAAATTCGTATGTAAATATCTGTATGTAATCACTTTTATTCTTATATAGGAAAAAATCCGTATGTAATCACTTTTATTCTTATGTACGAAAAAATTCGTATGTAATGTTTATTTACATACTGAATTAAATTTGTATGTAAATAATATCCGTATGTAATCCTCACTTTACAAACGGATTTGAATCTGTATGTAATAATCGGTATGTAAATGGACAATTTCTTATAGTGGAATGAAACGATCCTAACTCTACTGATATAATGGAATCACATAGATGAAATTATTCAGGTTGTGAGAGTTGAAGGAGTTCCATTTAGTTGAGTCTGAGGTTTAAAAGAACTGATCTGAGCAGATCAAATGGATTTATCCTGTCATATGAGATAATGAGATATTTAGATGATTATGTGCATGACTATGTGAATTTAGAGCGAGCAGTATGACAGGTGCAGGTCTTTGGATGCTAATTTCAATACACGAGTCTTCTGAAAGTAGAGCCAAGTGTGTATGTGGTCAGAGTCAGTAGTAGTCTGACAGGAGAAAGATGAATTGAGAATTTTGATAGACACTTGACGGTTATGTGGAAATGCATGAGAATTGATGGCTTTATGTGGATATTTAAAGTTATATTTATATTAGAAATTTTTAAAAATAGCTAACTTACCCTTTGCTTTGTTTTGTGGTTGTTTTCTTTAATTTGTGATGATCGTGTATTTATACAAAAACAAACAAATGATGTTATAGGTAATAAAACGTTTCAGTGAGAAGTTGGAGTATGGAAATGTTTATTTTACTTTGGATATTTTATTTTAAATCTTATTAAATATTTAAAATTCTTATGAAGAGAAATATATTTTTGAAACATTGTATAAAATATATATATATATATATATATATATATCATATTTTGATTATTAGATGCTGGAAAATATAGAATATTACATATTCAATGAAAATGAAACACTAAATCCAAGCAATAGATGGTTTATATATGAGCATTTTAAACTTGTTGAAATGTGCAAAATAATAAACTTTAGTTTTAAGCTAGTTATAATTTGAATCGATACAATTAAAATAGAAAATTTTGATGTTATAATTTTAATTATTTAAGTTTGTCCACACTGTTGGCAAAGGCAATTTTATTCTTTTCATTAATTTAGGTTTTAGCATTTGGGATAAATCCATATATAAGTAACAATATAACATTAATGATTTAATATTTTCCAAACTTGGAATATATTAATTAATGGGACGCAATATCAAAATCGTAAAATTGGATGGTAAGTTTTAAAGTAGAACTAAATTACTCAATATTCAAAAGTATAGATAAAATTTTGAACAATTAAAACTATGAAAACTAAATATTTTTTAATTATGAATCAAAACTATGAGAAATTAAATGTATGAAGACTACAGCTTTTTATACACGAAAAAGTAATGTAAAATCAAGAGAACTTTTAAGCTTTTTAAAAAAATCCGACGAGAGAGGATATGGTCAAACACTCTTGAGTCACAAGGGAACAATCCTGAAGAATATAGACATAAGATTCTTGATTAAAGTTACATATGATAGATGGCATATGCTTTGGAATAGAGTGAACTTTAAAACAATTTTTTTTGTAATAAAGTAAGTACATTTAAGTTTTTGTATGTTCGTAAAATATATTTATTTTTAAAACAATTATTGAACAAGTGCTTTTAAGATTTTGATCCTTCATTTCCTTTGGGGTATTGGCTAGCACATTCCTCTCCTCATTCCGACCAACTTCCACTTTTATTTATAAAAAATTGTGAGCTTTTAAATTTTTTTTCTACCAATTTTTTATATCTCAAACTATTCTATCAAATGCAAGGACTCTAGTACTAAATATACACTAAAAATGGTACCACACAAAAATTTGGGTCAAAAATCAATTTCTAACTATTTTTAATGTTTTTTTACAAAATCAGGTTAATAGTATAAACACAAAAATATACCAAAAATGGATACAACTAATCTAGCATACTGAATACGAAAAACAAAAACAAATTAGAAACACAAATATTAAGAAACTGATTTTAAGTCTAACTTAACCTTATAAAACTAATATATAAGATGATATTTGCACCCTCTTATATATTATTAAATATCTTTATCTCTAGTCGATGTGAGATCCTTAACACACTCCATCATGTTAAGACCTTCCAACTCTTATGTGAGACTACATATTTTTATGAGTAGTCCGATAGCGACTCGATTGCAGGTGACATGATAGACCCAACACAAGTACTCATTAGGATTGACTCTAAATGATTCTGATACCATATCAAAAAAATAGACTTTAACTCTAACTCAACCTTATAAAATCGATTACAACCTCTTATATACTGTTAAATGTCCTTATCTTTAGTCGATGTAAGATCTCTAACAACAAAATCAATTGAGACATTCATGCATTGTTATGATTGAGATCCCAAAAACAATAATGGAGATATAGAGCCCCTACCTCAATAACGCACTTGAACTCACAAAAATCTACTAATTTAAATAGTTTTCCGTCAAACTACTTAAGAGTCTGACGTAAACAAATTCCAATTATTTAAAAAAATGTCATCAAGCATATTTTTTTTGATCCTATGTAAAACGTGACTAATTTTGCACTATTATTTGGATTAATATGAAGGAAGAGAGATCTTATATTATTATTATTATTATTATAATTTAACTGTTGTCAATTTAATTCTATTTCTTTTATAGTAAAATTTATAGAATAAAGAGATACAATACCTCAATTTAAGTTGTAGTAGATGAAAGGAAAACTTAAGACTCACATAGTAGATGGTTGGAGTTTAAAATTTTACATTGTAAATGAAGATAAATTTGGAACGTTCCCTGTCATGAGTATTCTGAAATTGACATCTGAGTGAACTTTTGATGTTGTTTTATTGGCATTTTGTTCTACCGAGGTTGTTGATTGGTTGAGGAGAGAAGCATCTGATGTCCTATAAAGAAAGAGGCCATGTTTCATAGTCTATCTCACTCTTTTAAGCCTAATCTCTAAATAACATGTATGTTTATGTTTTCTGAAAGTAGAGCATCCAAGCATAGGGAAGACTCAATGTCTTTGTGTAGTATTGATTGAAAATCAACTTTATTTTGTCTTAAACTGAACATCAAATAGTGCTTCAACTAGTGGAGGAGTTCAACAACCTTCAACAAGCCTTTCAAGCATTTGTGTTTGAGCATCTTGAGAGCAATACCTGATATTCTGAGCCTCTTTAACTCTTCTGTCATTTGTTTTCTGCTGTTGTTGTATAACATGAATGTTTTCATTTGTCTATACATTTGGCAGCTATGACGTGTTTGTGCAATTGATTCTTCGAAAAAAATATTTTAAAATTCAATAGAATTCAATTCCAATCTTGATTAAGCCCCTATGGTCCAGTTCAATTGAAATAGTTTGCAGATTTTTCTGATTGGAAAGTGTACTATGGGCCGAACGGTCAATACCATGGCTCACCTCCATAGTTAGGCTTATCGAACAAAATACGCTTGTCTGGGCCGATCGACACTCTCGATCCAATTACGTTCAATCAAGATAAAATCATCATTAAGAATTAGGTAATACACCTCTAAGTACGATTCACCTCACTAATCTGAACCAACAAGATAAGTCCATTAAAATAATATAAATAGCGCACATTCCAAGAGATAGGTATGTCACTTATTACTGTGCTCTGACAACCGAGTGTTAAATCCTCTTTGCTGACTAGAACGTCAGAGTGCCTTCTGCAGATACCCTCATTTGGTATTCTCTATAAGACTAAGCGATCAAGCAGCTGAGATCGAAAGAGTAGCTAAAAACTTAAAAGAAGAAGCCAAAACATAGACCAACTGCCCTAAAGATTGGAGGACAAAGCTTATCAATAATTCTTTAGTACATGAAAGATTGGAGGACAAAGCTTATCTATAATTCTTTAGGACATGACTTTTGATTTAAGATACGCGGTGAAGAAAATTTGCGGAGAGATTAGAAGCAAATAGTTGGTGTACAGTAGGTGCTAATCAATGTGCTAACCTTGATTGAAAGCAACGTTACAAAAATATTCATTCTTGGGCCCAAACCTTTTTCATTGGGTTTGATGGATGCTAATTCTTCCTACACCTCTATATTTTCTTCTGCACCTTGGGATGTGAAATTACCACGAGATCGGCAAGCAGGTGAAGGTTAAGTGGGAGAAAATGATGGTGTCATAGTGACAGAAGGAGTGACAACTAGTATAGTTTGGTTTGCAGTGTACTTATGGCATGTCTGATTAAAAAATATCCTTTTCTTATATATTATATTGTCACTCTTGTTGATAAAAAATATAGTTTCTAAATTTTAAAAACCAAGCTGCATCATGATTCAGTTAGATTTTAAATTATTTAAACACTCTTTATCATCATTATTATTGCAAAACATAATTTTAGATTGATATTTTGATTTCTACAAACATTATATTGATTTAATTTTTTTTTAAACTATATATATACATATGAACAAAGTTAAAAAAAACTCTTTTATATCTAATTTTATATACATTTTCTTACCATCTTATTGTTAGATCCGTGATAACAATTAATGTTTTCTTATTAAATAAATAATAATTTATAACAATTAATATAGAGACATATTTTTTTACAACTATTTTTTCATTTTCTTACTATTTCACCCTTAATATATACATTTTTACACATTTTCTTACAATTTTATTTTTAAAAGTGTTATAACTTATTAAAATAAATAATAAGAATAATTTTAACTATTTTTACAAGTAATTGTAGAAATGAATATTTTCTTTTGTTTAGCACTATGTATTCATATTTATTTTTAAGAAGTTAAAAATAAGATATGCAACATCTAGAAAAATTATATCTAACTATTATAGTACAACTTTTAAATAGGTTTAGAGTTTATAAAAATATGATTAATTATCATCCAAAGTTAACCTTAAAAGCATTTGAGATGTTCTTGAAAATGTATTAACATTTGCTCTGTATGTTAGTCATTCATAAAATTTCTTTCAGATATTATTATATAAAATTTTATATCAATTACATCATTCATATAAACCACACATGAATCTATTTTCAATCCACAATATTTTGATTTCATTTCAATTATATTGACTACACATAGATCCATTTGCCTCACAATACATTGATTTCCTTTGAATCCCTAGTACTTTTGATTTCATTTCAATCAGTCATTGCATTTAGATATATCATCTTCTAAAAGACTTATTAGGTATGCTTCTATTATAGACTAACATATAATCTAATACCTAAGACTTATATTTTCACACAAGTCTAAGAGAAATGATCATGGTAAGTCCAAACATCCAAAATTGTGTAACTACAAACTATCACAATATGTATGAACTCCTCAATTAACTTCTCCACCTGATACTTTGTGTCCAAAGTTTTTACATACCTAATAATACATTTTCGAATAAGTGATTATGTTAATCAATAAAAATATTTATAATTAAAAGGTAAAATAATATTTATGCTTGAAAAATAATTTTTTATTCAAACAAACTATTTTTTTTTCATGACAAGAAAGTAGCATATTAGAATAAAAAGAACAGATACAATAAAAATAAGCTGACACTAATGTGTGATTTGTCTTAACGTAAATCATAATAAGAGACATTATTTCAACATTATTTCTCATCTATTTATTTATTTTCATTTATTTTCTCATCTATCTACTTCAACTTTTTGTTTCTTTCCATCTCTACAGTCACGTAATTTTGATGAAAAAAATTATTAAAATTTTCATATTTTTTGTAGAGATTTTTCCTATAAATTTTTTATAAAAAATTTTAAGATATCAATTTACAATTTTTCTTATGAATTTTTAAATTTCAAAACATCTACTAAAAAAATCCACAAAAAAATGTGAAATTTTTCAATAATGAAACTATTAGTTACAATTTGTATTTTTCCTTATTATGGCTCATTAAAGTTATTCTCATACTAAAACAAAAGAATTCACATTTCACCACAAAGGATTATATATAATCATCTCTTTTTCTTTTTTACCTTCTATATACAGTCACACTCTGAAAATATACAGTTCAAAATCAAGAGTGAATTTTTACTTTTTTCTACATATACAAGAATAATTATGTGGAAAGAAATGTGGTTTGGCTAGAAGTAGCAGACACAACACAAATCGATAAAGTTTTCCTCGTCACTGCACTGAACCCTGTTACTCACCACAAGCTTGTCATCACCTGTTACACATTTAAGAATGGTTGACTTCATCTTTAATGTTCATTTATACCAAATTATTGCTGCTATAGTTTCAGTGTAGTGCAGTACTCACCCCAACCCTAACATTCTGCCTTGTTAGGTCACTCTCATCTCATCATCAAACCTTCATCATATTTATTTCATTAAAATTCACAACATCTTTTTTTCAAACTAAGAATCCAACATAGAATCTACCTTAAAATTATTTCAGGTTAAAATCAATTCTATTCTCAGACTCAATTTTCAACAGGGGATTAAACATGCAATTTTGTAGTCATAAAATAGATTGAAAGGCACATATTTACATTTTATTTATCAGAAGTGCAGTTCTGTGCCCAACAACTTATTTTCATCTTAATTAACATTAATTATTCTCAGTCTTTTCAATTTCAAGAATCACAGAATCGGTGGTGGGTGAAGCACTTGGTACTACTGTGGATGTTGATTGAGTCGCAGTGAGTCCATCAGCCATCATTGTTGATCCTTCTGCAGCTGCAACATTTGGCTGAGACAACTTCTGTGTGTCATTTTTTTTGCTCCACAAAAAGGAGTACAATCCCATTATGATCAAAACCATGCCAACCAACCTACAGACAGATTTTGAATTAGTAATTTTTTTATCTTCATGCTGTTCATATTCCATTGATCTAGTGAGGTTGACAAAGTGCTTATTTGATGAAAGTTAGGTCAAATCTCAAAATTGATCCTAATATAACAATTTAAAGTGACATTGAAAATTAACATGTGATGTAAAGAGAGAAAGATGTTCTTACATTCCAAAGGTTAGTGGTTCTCCAAGTATGACAGCTTCTGAAAAGGCCACAAAAATGAGAGAAAGGGGATTGAACATTGGAGGATAACTAGGTCCTTGGATTGTTATTGCCCAGGATAGTATGCAGAAGGTAGCAGCAGTAGCCAGTGCACCCTATACATAAATAAATCCAACTCTGTAAAACAATAGTGTTTGTTTCTGTTCTTCACTCTTAATCACTCTTGATAGTTTTCAAATTTCGTTAATCAATAATCACTTTGTCTTACAATGAAATTTGAGAAGCATTAATTAGAGCAACAATTTTAAGAATATATTACATTTTAACAATTTTAAGAATATATGAATTTTAGTCAATTTTTAACTGTGAGGAGGTAAATCTTACTGAGTATAGTATAGTGATGAGTTGTAGATTCCACTCTAATCTCCAAGCAGCTTTACTGGAATCTAAACAAACACCAATTACTGCTGCTTGAATTGCTGCCAGAATGCATGCTAGCATTGTTCCCCAGTACTTGAATGGAAATACTTTAAGCAACTTCACCTTTTAAATTGAAAATATGTAGCAATTGAAGATGAAAATTAATATAATCTCATTGAAAACAATAAAGTAGCTTGTAGAATGGAACTTACTTGTGCAATAAACCAGGTTGTGTATGAGAAGCAGCTGCAAATCAAAAAGATAGTACCATGTAGCATGTGGGTTTTGTGTGGTGCAGTTTGATGAGTATGATGATTGTGATGATCAAGATAAAATTCCCTCCCTTTGTAAACACTGCTAACTAATGCTCCTCCAACACACATAATTGACCCAACAGACTTAGCTTTACCAACCCATGTTTGCCACTTCAGTTTCTCCATTCTGCATTAATGAATTTGAAAGTAATTTTTTGATTATTGCAGTGTCTTATTAATTGCTTTAACTATTGTGGCAAGGAACTAGTCAGAAATTAATAGCCTTTGTTTTTATGAAGCAGTGTTTACCTTAACATGATAGAGGTAAAGAAAGTGGTTATAGGAACCAAGTTGAGAAAACTCATAGAGTAAGTAGCTGAAGTGTCTCGCAGACCATAATAAAACAATCCTTGAGCCATTGTCATCCTGTAATTTACCTTATGTTAGGAAACAATCAGAAGCCGAAAAGGTTAGTGGAGATACCTACTGTGTATTTTTTTATAATAACAAACACAAATTAAATTTTAAATCATAAAGATTCATCAAAATATTTTCCAGCAATAATATATATGATTAATTTAAATGAAAGAGTTTAAAGATAAGCTCACCTTTCTTAGTTATAAAAACAATAGAACATAAGTGTAGGATATTTGTGTTTTTTAACGGCACATAAGTGCACGTGATTCATTACTTAAAAAAAGAAAAAAAGGATTTCATTTATGCATAAATACAAATGCAAAATTTGTTGTATATACTTGTAAGAAAATGCTAATGCTTTGTTCAGTAATATTAAAATTTTTAATTATTATTATTATTATTATTATTATTATGTTTTTTCTAAATGTAAAACTCAATTTGAGATGAAGAGTTTAAGAAAATATTATAAATGGGTACTTCTAAAACATGATGGAAGAATAGAGAGTAATTTTATATTAACATATTATTTGTCAAACTAATTTATAATATATTTTAATGTAACTTTGAATTAAAAATTCTTATTCACTACTTTCTCAATAAACTCCTTTAAAATACAGATTAATTAATTAGGTGACCTATTTAAGCATGCAATATTACAGCTAAATTGACTCATTTATTTTTTTGTTTATTTTGGTCTTTCTATATATCTAAACAAATAGCTAATATATATAACTTCTTCTTATTGCTTGTTTTCTACAATAAACAGGAGTAATAAATTTGTTAAAAGAGTAGAATGAAGAATTTTGGACGCAAATTCAAGTAAGGTTATTTGTAAGTTTCACATTCAAAGGTCTCACTTAGTTTCTTTATCTTCATTTTTAGTCTCAATACTTCCAAATCAAAATTGCCACCTACTTTTCTTCAAACCAATATACTCAAATGTTTAAAATGCACCAAAGATTGCCTTAGAAAACTTAAACTATAAATACAATGCATCTATAAGTCTATTAATTGTTCTATAAAAGGTGAAAATAAGGAGGACCAGAAAAAACCAGAACTTACTTCTGAAAAAATTACTTTCTCTGCAAACATATGAATTATTTATATATATATATATATAACCTTGTTGTATATTGTGTTTTTTAACTGCATATAAATGCACGCACATAAGTGCATCCGATATTTTATTTATTTATTCTGTTTTAATTATGTTATGTTTTAATTGTTAATTTAATATTTTTAGGTAACTGCTCATAAAATCATTTAAGAGTCAGTAGATACTATAAATGTAATTGTTAGCAAAGATAATAAAATATTTTTCTGATTTAGTAAAAAAAAAATCAACCATTGGTATAAGAGCTATCTTCTTGAGGGATCTGTGAGGTTAGTAGAGAGCATCAATGGAAGGAGGTTTCAATTTTTCAGCAATGGCACCACCTGTCTTTGATGGAGACAATTATCAAATGTTGATTTTTCGTGTGGAGACCTACCTATAAGCATTGGATTTATGGGAAGCTGTAGAAGAGAAAATTCAGTCCCTTCCAGAAAAAATCCGTGACACAAATAAAATCAAAGAAGGAAAAGAAGATGAAAATATCAAAGGCAAAAACATGTCTCTTTGCAGCTGTATCTCCTATGGTATTCACAAGGATAATGTCCTTGAAATCAGCAAAAGAAATTTTGGGATTACCTCAAGGCAGAATATGAAGGTGATGAGAGGATTCGTGGAATGCAAGTGCTGAATCTAATAAGGGAGTTTGAACTATAGAGAATGAAGGAGTCAGAATCCGTAAAAGAGTACTCTGACAGACTTCTAAACATTGTCAACAAAGTGAGGTTGCTTGGATTTGTGTTAAAAGATTCAAGAATTGTGGAAAAACTATTTGTAACGGTCCTATAGAGGTTTGAAGCCACCATAACAACCCTATAGAACACAAAGGACCAGAGCTCTTAAATGTTTTACAAGAACAAGAACAAAGAAGAGCCATGAGACAAGATGGAGCAATAGAAGGAGCCTTAACAACCAAACATACATACATGAAGGTGGTCGGAAAAATAAAGGTAGCAAGATCAAGCAGAACCAGCAAGAAAATGGAGAAGTTGCTGCACACAATAACAACAAAAGGAGAAATTACCCTCCTTGTAAGCATTGCAACAAGTTAGGTCATCCACCATTTAAGTGCTGGAGAAGGTCTGATGCTAAGTGCAACAAGTGCAATCAACTTGGGCATGAAACAATCATTTGTAGAAACCAAAGTGAGCAACAAGATGTAAATGCTCAAATTGCAAATGAGGAGGAGGATGTATTTTTCGTTGCAACTGATTTCTCCAACAATATTATATTTCAAGTGCATCTTGGCTGATTGATAGTGGATGCACAAATCACATGACTTATGACAAAAAACTTTTCAAGGAGTTGAAGCCTTAAAAAATTTCAAAGGTCCAGGGAGGTCACATTTCAGTAAAAGGGGAATAGGAACCATTGTTGTAGCAACACATTCAGGTACTAAAACTATAACTGATGTGTTATATGTACCTAACATAGACCAAAATTTATTGAGTGTAGGTCAGTTGCTGCAAAAAGGCTTCAAGGTGTTTCTTGAAGATAGCCACTGTTTGATCCAGGATGCAACAAGACAAGATTTGTTCAAGGTACAAATGAGATGGAAAAGTTTTTCATTAGATCTATTTCAGGAGGAGTTGACTGGTCAAGGGCTTTTCAAGATGCAAAAATCTTAAATGGAAGATGATTCACCAATTAAAGGCAATCAATTACTCTCTGACATATATCATAGATGTAACGTTGCAGTATGTGAAGTTGCTGATCACAAAGAACCTGCTGATCACAAAGAAGTTATTAATGACCCAAAGTCGAAAAAGGCAATGGAGGAAGAGATGTATATGATTGAGAAGAACAAAACTTGGGAGCTTGTTGACATAACTCGAGATAGAAAGGTACATCAAATGGATGTCAAGTCAACATTCCTTAATGAATTTCTTGAAGAAGAAATTTTTGTTGAGCAACCTAAAGGTTTCATTGTGGAAGGAAAAGAAGACAAAGTTTGTAAGTTGTCTAAAGCTATTTATGGCTTAAAAGATGTTCCCAGAACATGGTATAACCGAATTGATGATTATCTTATCACCTTAGTCTTTGACAAAAGTCTTTTAGAATCTACACCTAAATCAAAAGGTGTTGAATGGAGATTAAGCAAAGCGAGGATGAAAAAAAAATAAAATTTTGCAAATTTGTTTACCAAGCCACTTCTAGCCAACAAGTTTGAGTTCTCAAGACTGAAGATTGGAATTTGCAGTTCAAAAAATCAAGGAAGAGTGTTGGATATTATGTTTTTTAACTGCATATAAATGCACATAAGTGCACGTGATACTTTTTATAGGCTCAAATACTTAAAAAAAAATTCCATTCATGCATAAATGCAAATGCAAAATTTGTTGTATATACTTGTAAGAAAATGTTAATGCTCTGTTCAGTAGTATTAAAATGTTTAATTATTATTTTTATTATTACTATTATTATGTTTTTTCTAAATGTAAAAATTAATTTGAGATGAAGAGTTTAAGAAAATATTATAAATGGGTACTTCTAAAACATGATGGAAGAATGGAGAGTAATTTTATATTAACATATTATTTGTCAAACTAATTTATAATATATTTTAATGTAACTTTTGAATTAAAACTTTTTATTCACTACTTTCTCAATGAATTCCTTTAAAACACAGTTTAATTAATTAGGTGACGTATTTAAGCATGCAATATTACAACTAAACTGACTCATTTATTCTTTGTTTATTTTGGCCTTTCTATATATCTAAACAAATAACTACTATATATAGCTTCTTCTTATCGATTGTTCTCTAAAATTTGTTAAAAGAGTAGAATGAAAATTTTTGGACGCAAACTCAAGTAAGGTTATTTGTAAGTTTCACATTCAAAGGTCTCACTCAGTTTCTTTATCTTCTTTTTTAGTCTCAATACTTCCAAATCAAAAGTGCCACCTACTTTTCTTCAAACCAATATACTCAAATGTTTAAAATGCAGTAAAGGTTGTCTTAGAAAACTTAAACTATAAATACATTTATAAATACAGTCTATTAATTGTTCTATAATAGGTGAAAGTAAAGGAGGACCAGAAAAAACCAGAATTTACTTATGGAAAAATTACTTTTTCTGCAAACATATGAATTATATATATATATATATATATATATATATATATATAAATTATATATATATATATAATTTATATATATATATATATATATATATATATATATATAATTCATATGTTTGCAGAAAAAGTAATTTTTCCATAAGTAAATTCTGGTTTTTTCTGGTCCTCCTTTACTTTCACCTATTATAGAACAATTAATAGACTGTATTTATAAATGTATTTATAGTTTAAGTTTTCTAAGACAACCTTTACTGCATTTTAAACATTTGAGTATATTGGTTTGAAGAAAAGTAGGTGGCACTTTTGATTTGGAAGTATTGAGACTAAAAAAGAAGATAAAGAAACTGAGTGAGACCTTTGAATGTGAAACTTACAAATAACCTTACTTGAGTTTGCGTCCAAAAATTTTCATTCTACTCTTTTAACAAATTTTAGAGAACAATCGATAAGAAGAAGCTATATATAGTAGTTATTTGTTTAGATATATAGAAAGGCCAAAATAAACAAAGAATAAATGAGTCAGTTTAGTTGTAATATTGCATGCTTAAATACGTCACCTAATTAATTAAACTGTGTTTTAAAGGAATTCATTGAGAAAGTAGTGAATAAAAAGTTTTAATTCAAAAGTTACATTAAAATATATTATAAATTAGTTTGACAAATAATATGTTAATATAAAATTACTCTCCATTCTTCCATCATGTTTTAGAAGTACCCATTTATAATATTTTCTTAAACTCTTCATCTCAAATTAATTTTTACATTTAGAAAAAACATAATAATAGTAATAATAAAAATAATAATTAAACATTTTAATACTACTGAACAGAGCATTAACATTTTCTTACAAGTATATACAACAAATTTTGCATTTGCATTTATGCATGAATGGAATTTTTTTTTAAGTATTTGAGCCTATAAAAAGTATCACGTGCACTTATGTGCATTTATATGCAGTTAAAAAACATAATATCCAACACTCTTCCTTGATTTTTTGAACTGCAAATTCCAATCTTCAGTCTTGAGAACTCAAACTTGTTGGCTAGAAGTGGCTTGGTAAACAAATTTGCAAAATTTTATTTTTTTTTCATCCTCGCTTTGCTTAATCTCCATTCAACACCTTTTGATTTAGGTGTAGATTCTAAAAGACTTTTGTCAAAGACTAAGGTGATAAGATAATCATCAATTCGGTTATACCATGTTCTGGGAACATCTTTTAAGCCATAAATAGCTTTAGACAACTTACAAACTTTGTCTTCTTTTCCTTCCACAATGAAACCTTTAGGTTGCTCAACAAAAATTTCTTCTTCAAGAAATTCATTAAGGAATGTTGACTTGACATCCATTTGATGTACCTTTCTATCTCGAGTTATGTCAACAAGCTCCCAAGTTTTGTTCTTCTCAATCATATACATCTCTTCCTCCATTGCCTTTTTCGACTTTGGGTCATTAATAACTTCTTTGTGATCAGCAGGTTCTTTGTGATCAGCAACTTCACATACTGCAACGTTACATCTATGATATATGTCAGAGAGTAATTGATTGCCTTTAATTGGTGAATCATCTTCCATTTAAGATTTTTGCATCTTGAAAAGCCCTTGACCAGTCAACTCCTCCTGAAATAGATCTAATGAAAAACTTTTCCATCTCATTTGTACCTTGAACAAATCTTGTCTTGTTGCATCCTGGATCAAACAGTGGCTATCTTCAAGAAACACCTTGAAGCCTTTTTGCAGCAACTGACCTACACTCAATAAATTTTGGTCTATGTTAGGTACATATAACACATCAGTTATAGTTTTAGTACCTGAATGTGTTGCTACAACAATGGTTCCTATTCCCCTTTTACTGAAATGTGACCTCCCTGGACCTTTGAAATTTTTTAAGGCTTCAACTCCTTGAAAAGTTTTTTGTCATAAGTCATGTGATTTGTGCATCCACTATCAATCAGCCAAGATGCACTTGAAATATAATATTGTTGGAGAAATCAGTTGCAACGAAAAATACATCCTCCTCCTCATTTGCAATTTGAGCATTTACATCTTGTTGCTCACTTTGGTTTCTACAAATGATTGTTTCATGCCCAAGTTGATTGCACTTGTTGCACTTAGCATCAGACCTTCTCCAGCACTTAAATGGTGGATGACCTAACTTGTTGCAATGCTTACAAGGAGGGTAATTTCTCCTTTTGTTGTTATTGTGTGCAGCAACTTCTCCATTTTCTTGCTGGTTCTGCTTGATCTTGCTACCTTTATTTTTCCGACCACCTTCATGTATGTATGTTTGGTTGTTAAGGCTCCTTCTATTGCTCCATCTTGTCTCATGGCTCTTCTTTGTTCTTGTTCTTGTAAAACATTTAAGAGCTCTGGTCCTTTGTGTTCTATAGGGTTGTTATGGTGGCTTCAAACCTCTATAGGACCGTTACAAATAGTTTTTCCACAATTCTTGAATCTTTTAACACAAATCCAAGCAACCTCACTTTGTTGACAATGTTTAGAAGTCTGTCAGAGTACTCTTTTACGGATTCTGACTCCTTCATTCTCTATAGTTCAAACTCCCTTATTAGATTCAGCACTTGCATTCCACGAATCCTCTCATCACCTTCATATTCTGCCTTGAGGTAATCCCAAAATTTCTTTTGCTGATTTCAAGGACATTATCCTTGTGAATACCATAGGAGATACAGCTGCAAAGAGACATGTTTTTGCCTTTGATATTTTCATCTTCTTTTCCTTCTTTGATTTTATTTGTGTCACGGATTTTTTCTGGAAGGGACTGAATTTTCTCTTCTACAGCTTCCCATAAATCCAATGCTTATAGGTAGGTCTCCACACGAAAAATCAACATTTGATAATTGTCTCCATCAAAGACAGGTGGTGCCATTGCTGAAAAATTGAAACCTCCTTCCATTGATGCTCTCTACTAACCTCACAGATCCCTCAAGAAGATAGCTCTTATACCAATGGTTGATTTTTTTTTTACTAAATCAGAAAAATATTTTATTATCTTTGCTAACAATTACATTTATAGTATCTACTGACTCTTAAATGATTTTATGAGCAGTTACCTAAAAATATTAAATTAACAATTAAAACATAACATAATTAAAACAGAATAAATAAATAAAATATCGGATGCACTTATGTGCGTGCATTTATATGCAGTTAAAAAACACAATATACAACAAGGTTATATATATATATATATAAATAATTCATATGTTTGCAGAGAAAGTAATTTTTTCAGAAGTAAGTTCTGGTTTTTTCTGGTCCTCCTTATTTTCACCTTTTATAGAACAATTAATAGACTTATAGATGCATTGTATTTATAGTTTAAGTTTTCTAAGGCAATCTTTGGTGCATTTTAAACATTTGAGTATATTGGTTTGAAGAAAAGTAGGTGGCAATTTTGATTTGGAAGTATTGAGACTAAAAATGAAGATAAAGAAACTAAGTGAGACCTTTGAATGTGAAACTTACAAATAACCTTACTTGAATTTGCGTCCAAAATTCTTCATTCTACTCTTTTAACAAATTTATTACTCCTGTTTATTGTAGAAAACAAGCAATAAGAAGAAGTTATATATATTAGCTATTTGTTTAGATATATAGAAAGACCAAAATAAACAAAAAAATAAATGAGTCAATTTAGCTGTAATATTGCATGCTTAAATAGGTCACCTAATTAATTAATCTGTATTTTAAAGGAGTTTATTGAGAAAGTAGTGAATAAGAATTTTTAATTCAAAGTTACATTAAAATATATTATAAATTAGTTTGACAAATAATATGTTAATATAAAATTACTCTCTATTCTTCCATCATGTTTTAGAAGTACCCATTTATAATATTTTCTTAAACTCTTCATCTCAAATTGAGTTTTACATTTAGAAAAAACATAATAATAATAATAATAATAATAATAATTAAAAATTTTAATATTACTGAACAAAGCATTAGCATTTTCTTACAAGTATATACAACAAATTTTGCATTTGTATTTATGCATAAATGAAATCCTTTTTTTCTTTTTTTAAGTAATGAATCACGTGCACTTATGTGCCGTTAAAAAACACAAATATCCTACACTTATGTTCTATTGTTTTTATAACTAAGAAAGGTGAGCTTATCTTTAAACTCTTTCATTTAAATTAATCATATATATTATTGCTGGAAAATATTTTGATGAATCTTTATGATTTAAAATTTAATTTGTGTTTGTTATTATAAAAAAATACACAGTAGGTATCTCCACTAACCTTTTCGGCTTCTGATTGTTTCCTAACATAAGGTAAATTACAGGATGACAATGGCTCAAGGATTGTTTTATTATGGTCTGCGAGACACTTCAGCTACTTACTCTATGAGTTTTCTCAACTTGGTTCCTATAACCACTTTCTTTACCTCTATCATGTTAAGGTAAACACTGCTTCATAAAAACAAAGGCTATTAATTTCTGACTAGTTCCTTGCCACAATAGTTAAAGCAATTAATAAGACACTGCAATAATCAAAAAATTACTTTCAAATTCATTAATGCAGAATGGAGAAACTGAAGTGGCAAACATGGGTTGGTAAAGCTAAGTCTGTTGGGTCAATTATGTGTGTTGGAGGAGCATTAGTTAGCAGTGTTTACAAAGGGAGGGAATTTTATCTTGATCATCACAATCATCATACTCATCAAACTGCACCACACAAAACCCACATGCTACATGGTACTATCTTTTTGATTTGCAGCTGCTTCTCATACACAACCTGGTTTATTGCACAAGTAAGTTCCATTCTACAAGCTACTTTATTGTTTTCAATGAGATTATATTAATTTTCATCTTCAATTGCTACATATTTTCAATTTAAAAGGTGAAGTTGCTTAAAGTATTTCCATTCAAGTACTGGGGAACAATGCTAGCATGCATTCTGGCAGCAATTCAAGCAGCAGTAATTGGTGTTTGTTTAGATTCCAGTAAAGCTGCTTGGAGATTAGAGTGGAATCTACAACTCATCACTATACTATACTCAGTAAGATTTACCTCCTCACAGTTAAAAATTGACTAAAATTCATATATTCTTAAAATTGTTAAAATGTAATATATTCTTAAAATTGTTGCTCTAATTAATGCTTCTCAAATTTCATTGTAAGACAAAGTGATTATTGATTAACGAAATTTGAAAACTATCAAGAGTGATTAAGAGTGAAGAACAGAAACAAACACTATTGTTTTACAGAGTTGGATTTATTTATGTATAGGGTGCACTGGCTACTGCTGCTACCTTCTGCATACTATCCTGGGCAATAACAATCCAAGGACCTAGTTATCCTCCAATGTTCAATCCCCTTTCTCTCATTTTTGTGGCCTTTTCAGAAGCTGTCATACTTGGAGAACCACTAACCTTTGGAATGTAAGAACATCTTTCTCTCTTTACATCACATGTTAATTTTCAATGTCACTTTAAATTGTTATATTAGGATCAATTTTGAGATTTGACCTAACTTTCATCAAATAAGCACTTTGTCAACCTCACTAGATCAATGGAATATGAACAGCATGAAGATAAAAAAATTACTAATTCAAAATCTGTCTGTAGGTTGGTTGGCATGGTTTTGATCATAATGGGATTGTACTCCTTTTTGTGGAGCAAAAAAAATGACACACAGAAGTTGTCTCAGCCAAATGTTGCAGCTGCAGAAGGATCAACAATGATGGCTGATGGACTCACTGCGACTCAATCAACATCCACAGTAGTACCAAGTGCTTCACCCACCACCGATTCTGTGATTCTTGAAATTGAAAAGACTGAGAATAATTAATGTTAATTAAGATGAAAATAAGTTGTTGGGCACAGAACTGCACTTCTGATAAATAAAATGTAAATATGTGCCTTTCAATCTATTTTATGACTACAAAATTGCATGTTTAATCCCCTGTTGAAAATTGAGTCTGAGAATAGAATTGATTTTAACCTGAAATAATTTTAAGGTAGATTCTATGTTGGATTCTTAGTTTGAAAAAAAGATGTTGTGAATTTTAATGAAATAAATATGATGAAGGTTTGATGATGAGATGAGAGTGACCTAACAAGGCAGAATGTTAGGGTTGGGGTGAGTACTGCACTACACTGAAACTATAGCAGCAATAATTTGGTATAAATGAACATTAAAGATGAAGTCAACCATTCTTAAATGTGTAACAGGTGATGACAAGCTTGTGGTGAGTAACAGGGTTCAGTGCAGTGACGAGGAAAACTTTATCGATTTGTGTTGTGTCTGCTACTTCTAGCCAAACCACATTTCTTTCCACATAATTATTCTTGTATATGTAGAAAAAAGTAAAAATTCACTCTTGATTTTGAACTGTATATTTTCAGAGTGTGACTGTATATAGAAGGTAAAAAAGAAAAAGAGATGATTATATATAATCCTTTGTGGTGAAATGTGAATTCTTTTGTTTTAGTATGAGAATAACTTTAATGAGCCATAATAAGGAAAAATACAAATTGTAACTAATAGTTTCATTATTGAAAAATTTCACATTTTTTTGTGGATTTTTTTAGTAGATGTTTTGAAATTTAAAAATTCATAAGAAAAATTGTAAATTGATATCTTAAAATTTTTTATAAAAAATTTATAGGAAAAATCTCTACAAAAAATATGAAAATTTTAATAATTTTTTTCATCAAAATTACGTGACTGTAGAGATGGAAAGAAACAAAAAGTTGAAGTAGATAGATGAGAAAATAAATGAAAATAAATAAATAGATGAGAAATAATGTTGAAATAATGTCTCTTATTATGATTTACGTTAAGACAAATCACACATTAGTGTCAGCTTATTTTTATTGTATCTGTTCTTTTTATTCTAATATGCTACTTTCTTGTCATGAAAAAAAAATAGTTTGTTTGAATAAAAAATTATTTTTCAAGCATAAATATTATTTTACCTTTTAATTATAAATATTTTTATTGATTAACATAATCACTTATTCGAAAATGTATTATTAGGTATGTAAAAACTTTGGACACAAAGTATCAGGTGGAGAAGTTAATTGAGGAGTTCATACATATTGTGATAGTTTGTAGTTACACAATTTTGGATGTTTGGACTTACCATGATCATTTCTCTTAGACTTGTGTGAAAATATAAGTCTTAGGTATTAGATTATATGTTAGTCTATAATAGAAGCATACCTAATAAGTCTTTTAGAAGATGATATATCTAAATGCAATGACTGATTGAAATGAAATCAAAAGTACTAGGGATTCAAAGGAAATCAATGTATTGTGAGGCAAATGGATCTATGTGTAGTCAATATAATTGAAATGAAATCAAAATATTGTGGATTGAAAATAGATTCATGTGTGGTTTATATGAATGATGTAATTGATATAAAATTTTATATAATAATATCTGAAAGAAATTTTATGAATGACTAACATACAGAGCAAATGTTAATACATTTTCAAGAACATCTCAAATGCTTTTAAGGTTAACTTTGGATGATAATTAATCATATTTTTATAAACTCTAAACCTATTTAAAAGTTGTACTATAATAGTTAGATATAATTTTTCTAGATGTTGCATATCTTATTTTTAACTTCTTAAAAATAAATATGAATACATAGTGCTAAACAAAAGAAAATATTCATTTCTACAATTACTTGTAAAAATAGTTAAAATTATTCTTATTATTTATTTTAATAAGTTATAACACTTTTAAAAATAAAATTGTAAGAAAATGTGTAAAAATGTATATATTAAGGGTGAAATAGTAAGAAAATGAAAAAATAGTTGTAAAAAAATATGTCTCTATATTAATTGTTATAAATTATTATTTATTTAATAAGAAAACATTAATTGTTATCACGGATCTAACAATAAGATGGTAAGAAAATGTATATAAAATTAGATATAAAAGAGTTTTTTTTAACTTTGTTCATATGTATATATATAGTTTAAAAAAAAATTAAATCAATATAATGTTTGTAGAAATCAAAATATCAATCTAAAATTATGTTTTGCAATAATAATGATGATAAAGAGTGTTTAAATAATTTAAAATCTAACTGAATCATGATGCAGCTTGGTTTTTAAAATTTAGAAACTATATTTTTTATCAACAAGAGTGACAATATAATATATAAGAAAAGGATATTTTTTAATCAGACATGCCATAAGTACACTGCAAACCAAACTATACTAGTTGTCACTCCTTCTGTCACTATGACACCATCATTTTCTCCCACTTAACCTTCACCTGCTTGCCGATCTCGTGGTAATTTCACATCCCAAGGTGCAGAAGAAAATATAGAGGTGTAGGAAGAATTAGCATCCATCAAACCCAATGAAAAAGGTTTGGGCCCAAGAATGAATATTTTTGTAACGTTGCTTTCAATCAAGGTTAGCACATTGATTAGCACCTACTGTACACCAACTATTTGCTTCTAATCTCTCCGCAAATTTTCTTCACCGCGTATCTTAAATCAAAAGTCATGTCCTAAAGAATTATAGATAAGCTTTGTCCTCCAATCTTTCATGTACTAAAGAATTATTGATAAGCTTTGTCCTCCAATCTTTAGGGCAGTTGGTCTATGTTTTGGCTTCTTCTTTTAAGTTTTTAGCTACTCTTTCGATCTCAGCTGCTTGATCGCTTAGTCTTATAGAGAATACCAAATGAGGGTATCTGCAGAAGGCACTCTGACGTTCTAGTCAGCAAAGAGGATTTAACACTCGGTTGTCAGAGCACAGTAATAAGTGACATACCTATCTCTTGGAATGTGCGCTATTTATATTATTTTAATGGACTTATCTTGTTGGTTCAGATTAGTGAGGTGAATCGTACTTAGAGGTGTATTACCTAATTCTTAATGATGATTTTATCTTGATTGAACGTAATTGGATCGAGAGTGTCGATCGGCCCAGACAAGCGTATTTTGTTCGATAAGCCTAACTATGGAGGTGAGCCATGGTATTGACCGTTCGGCCCATAGTACACTTTCCAATCAGAAAAATCTGCAAACTATTTCAATTGAACTGGACCATAGGGGCTTAATCAAGATTGGAATTGAATTCTATTGAATTTTAAAATATTTTTTTCGAAGAATCAATTGCACAAACACGTCATAGCTGCCAAATGTATAGACAAATGAAAACATTCATGTTATACAACAACAGCAGAAAACAAATGACAGAAGAGTTAAAGAGGCTCAGAATATCAGGTATTGCTCTCAAGATGCTCAAACACAAATGCTTGAAAGGCTTGTTGAAGGTTGTTGAACTCCTCCACTAGTTGAAGCACTATTTGATGTTCAGTTTAAGACAAAATAAAGTTGATTTTCAATCAATACTACACAAAGACATTGAGTCTTCCCTATGCTTGGATGCTCTACTTTCAGAAAACATAAACATACATGTTATTTAGAGATTAGGCTTAAAAGAGTGAGATAGACTATGAAACATGGCCTCTTTCTTTATAGGACATCAGATGCTTCTCTCCTCAACCAATCAACAACCTCGGTAGAACAAAATGCCAATAAAACAACATCAAAAGTTCACTCAGATGTCAATTTCAGAATACTCATGACAGGGAACGTTCCAAATTTATCTTCATTTACAATGTAAAATTTTAAACTCCAACCATCTACTATGTGAGTCTTAAGTTTTCCTTTCATCTACTACAACTTAAATTGAGGTATTGTATCTCTTTATTCTATAAATTTTACTATAAAAGAAATAGAATTAAATTGACAACAGTTAAATTATAATAATAATAATAATAATATAAGATCTCTCTTCCTTCATATTAATCCAAATAATAGTGCAAAATTAGTCACGTTTTACATAGGATCAAAAAAAATATGCTTGATGACATTTTTTTAAATAATTGGAATTTGTTTACGTCAGACTCTTAAGTAGTTTGACGGAAAACTATTTAAATTAGTAGATTTTTGTGAGTTCAAGTGCGTTATTGAGGTAGGGGCTCTATATCTCCATTATTGTTTTTGGGATCTCAATCATAACAATGCATGAATGTCTCAATTGATTTTGTTGTTAGAGATCTTACATCGACTAAAGATAAGGACATTTAACAGTATATAAGAGGTTGTAATCGATTTTATAAGGTTGAGTTAGAGTTAAAGTCTATTTTTTTGATATGGTATCAGAATCATTTAGAGTCAATCCTAATGAGTACTTGTGTTGGGTCTATCATGTCACCTGCAATCGAGTCGCTATCGGACTACTCATAAAAATATGTAGTCTCACATAAGAGTTGGAAGGTCTTAACATGATGGAGTGTGTTAAGGATCTCACATCGACTAGAGATAAAGATATTTAATAATATATAAGAGGGTGCAAATATCATCTTATATATTAGTTTTATAAGGTTAAGTTAGACTTAAAATCAGTTTCTTAATATTTGTGTTTCTAATTTGTTTTTGTTTTTCGTATTCAGTATGCTAGATTAGTTGTATCCATTTTTGGTATATTTTTGTGTTTATACTATTAACCTGATTTTGTAAAAAAACATTAAAAATAGTTAGAAATTGATTTTTGACCCAAATTTTTGTGTGGTACCATTTTTAGTGTATATTTAGTACTAGAGTCCTTGCATTTGATAGAATAGTTTGAGATATAAAAAATTGGTAGAAAAAAAATTTAAAAGCTCACAATTTTTTATAAATAAAAGTGGAAGTTGGTCGGAATGAGGAGAGGAATGTGCTAGCCAATACCCCAAAGGAAATGAAGGATCAAAATCTTAAAAGCACTTGTTCAATAATTGTTTTAAAAATAAATATATTTTACGAACATACAAAAACTTAAATGTACTTACTTTATTACAAAAAAAATTGTTTTAAAGTTCACTCTATTCCAAAGCATATGCCATCTATCATATGTAACTTTAATCAAGAATCTTATGTCTATATTCTTCAGGATTGTTCCCTTGTGACTCAAGAGTGTTTGACCATATCCTCTCTCGTCGGATTTTTTTAAAAAGCTTAAAAGTTCTCTTGATTTTACATTACTTTTTCGTGTATAAAAAGCTGTAGTCTTCATACATTTAATTTCTCATAGTTTTGATTCATAATTAAAAAATATTTAGTTTTCATAGTTTTAATTGTTCAAAATTTTATCTATACTTTTGAATATTGAGTAATTTAGTTCTACTTTAAAACTTACCATCCAATTTTACGATTTTGATATTGCGTCCCATTAATTAATATATTCCAAGTTTGGAAAATATTAAATCATTAATGTTATATTGTTACTTATATATGGATTTATCCCAAATGCTAAAACCTAAATTAATGAAAAGAATAAAATTGCCTTTGCCAACAGTGTGGACAAACTTAAATAATTAAAATTATAACATCAAAATTTTCTATTTTAATTGTATCGATTCAAATTATAACTAGCTTAAAACTAAAGTTTATTATTTTGCACATTTCAACAAGTTTAAAATGCTCATATATAAACCATCTATTGCTTGGATTTAGTGTTTCATTTTCATTGAATATGTAATATTCTATATTTTCCAGCATCTAATAATCAAAATATGATATATATATATATATATATATATATATTTTATACAATGTTTCAAAAATATATTTCTCTTCATAAGAATTTTAAATATTTAATAAGATTTAAAATAAAATATCCAAAGTAAAATAAACATTTCCATACTCCAACTTCTCACTGAAACGTTTTATTACCTATAACATCATTTGTTTGTTTTTGTATAAATACACGATCATCACAAATTAAAGAAAACAACCACAAAACAAAGCAAAGGGTAAGTTAGCTATTTTTAAAAATTTCTAATATAAATATAACTTTAAATATCCACATAAAGCCATCAATTCTCATGCATTTCCACATAACCGTCAAGTGTCTATCAAAATTCTCAATTCATCTTTCTCCTGTCAGACTACTACTGACTCTGACCACATACACACTTGGCTCTACTTTCAGAAGACTCGTGTATTGAAATTAGCATCCAAAGACCTGCACCTGTCATACTGCTCGCTCTAAATTCACATAGTCATGCACATAATCATCTAAATATCTCATTATCTCATATGACAGGATAAATCCATTTGATCTGCTCAGATCAGTTCTTTTAAACCTCAGACTCAACTAAATGGAACTCCTTCAACTCTCACAACCTGAATAATTTCATCTATGTGATTCCATTATATCAGTAGAGTTAGGATCGTTTCATTCCACTATAAGAAATTGTCCATTTACATACCGATTATTACATACAGATTCAAATCCGTTTGTAAAGTGAGGATTACATACGGATATTATTTACATACAAATTTAATTCAGTATGTAAATAAACATTACATACGAATTTTTTCGTACATAAGAATAAAAGTGATTACATACGGATTTTTTCCTATATAAGAATAAAAGTGATTACATACAGATATTTACATACGAATTTAATTCAATATGTAAATAGACGTTACATACAAATTTTTCCTCAGGTAAACCAAAAGTAATTACATACAAATTTACTTAATATGTAATTTTAGCGCCATAAAGCGAAAATAATTACTTGATATTAATAATAATATTATTATTAATATTAGTAAATAATATTATTAGTATTAATAATATTATTAGTATTAATAATAATAATAATAAGTATAATAAAAATCATAATATGATAAAAGAATTTGTCTGGTATAGTGGTTAAAGTTTTTTTTCTCTCTTAAAGGGATTTAGCTTTGAGTCTCGCTCACAGTTTGTTTCTAACATTAATAATAAGAGTGTCATTATTTACAATCTTCCACTATCTTCTCATTTGCCTAATATCTTTATTTACAAGTCAAACTCATTTTAAAAAAAATTAAACTTTAACTCAATGTAATATAAGAATATATACCCTAAGTTGGAATTTAAACCTATATATTGATTGAAAAGTTTAGCCTTTGAACATCATTTCTAACTTGGTCATACACAAATTTGTTCTCAATCATATCAGAAAACAAACATTGAGTTTTTCCCTCATCTTTCTAACTTTCGGCCAACAGGATCCACATTTATTCTCTTCCCACTATTCTCTTATTCTCATACAAAAAGTCATTTTAAGCTAATTTTTTTGCTACATTTACATATTCAGGTTATGGAACAATTGTGGCAGGTTCATATCAAAAATATATATTTGCACCGTTGAGCTGAGTCTATTTGAATTCAATTTTAGTCATTAAAATGGAATAAATTTAAAGTATTAATTAAGTAATAGGCTTCTAATCACCTTTTTCTAATAAAATATTTACTGAATATTATGATTCATAATATATGCCTTGGTACTTATGCTTATTTTTATATAATAAGTAATTATAAGCAGATGAGACAAAATATTTAATTATTGGTTATTAATCAAGATGGGAATTAAGGAGAATTCTATCACTTTGGAATGTCCTGATCATGATTTTGAGGAAGAAGTTAAAGATAAATTAGGTTATAATTGACTAATGAGTGAACAGAATCATAAACATTAACATTTTTCTAATAAGAGAAATATTTGTCAAGATAAAGAAGCTTTATACCAAAATTCTTGCTAGTTTAAAAAAATTAGAAAATATATTAATATATCAAAAATATGTTATCTGCCACCTATATATGAAACATTTTTATTCTTACATTATCTCAAATATTAAATCAGATTTATTGGTTTTCGTAATAGGTGTGTGCAATAATATCAAAATCTCAATTAGTTGAGAGTATATAAAAGTTGTAAACTCATAATACAATTATTAAACTCATTATATAATAATACCTATTTTACAATTTAAACTTATTTAAAAGCTTACAACTTTATCAGTTAGCATCTAAGTGGAACTATGGTTTGATTATTTATGTAAAATTGAGAGGACAAAAAGGATATGATTGTGTCTCTTTTGTATTAAAGATGAGTTGATTTGAAGAACAATGACATGAGTGTGAGAACTCCCCTCAACAACGTAAAAAAATAAATAAAAATTATTATAATATGCATGCCTTTATGTATTATTTAAAATTAATAAACGTATATTCACATTCAATATTTTTTATAATAGATTATTGGATTATAATAAATTTATTATTTTAATTAGAGATGGCGATCTTTCATTTGGTCCGTAAAGTGCATGACGGGTTGGTCCACCCCGTATTAGGAGTGTAGACTCATTTTACTGGCCCGTTGCGCATAAGAGGCAACCCGCGGGTCAGTCCGTATAAGAATTTTAATTTTTTTTCAAAAATTAAAATTTCATTAATTATAAAAATCTTATTCCTACTACTGAAAAATTAAAATTTTATTCGTGTTTCAATACATTCAATTAAGATGTAAATGTAAAGTAAAGTATAGGTTCTTAGAAGACTTGATTAAAAATAATTAAAGTTTTTCTTTGCATCTGTTTTTTCCTATATATGTATGGAAATTTATAAGAGTATTTTATCAAAGTTTTGCTACAAAATATTTTAATGAAGATGACTAATTTTTAACTATTCTATTGAAATCTCTTCTTTATATTTTTTTATTAACAAATTTTAAATATAAGACTTTACTTAAAACTAAATCCACTGTCACTTTTAATACTAACTCCTTTAGATAATTAAAATAAAACATTCCTTTTACTAGTACATTAAATTCAATTTTTTTAAAATAAAATAAAATAAAAGTTACACGGCAATAATGAGTGAATGTGGTATGACTTTTTTTTACAAAAATAATAAAATATTTTTTTATTTATGCGGGCCAGCTTGCTAACCCGCCTCGCCGCGCGGGCTGCGGGTTATGCAAGGCGGGCCAAAGCGGGTCTGTGGGCTAGACTAGTGAGTCCGTCCTGCACTTTTTGGTAGCGGGCTGCGGGTCGGCCCACATGACCTGTCCCGCATTGTGACCCTAATTTTAATTTTAATTCATATAATTGGATTTATTTGGGTCTTAACTATTTTTTGTGTATAATTTTGTGTTTTTACATTAGTCTTTAAATCAAAATAGAAAACAAAATTTATAAGATCTCAGAAATAGAATTGGAAACAAATCTTCTACAAAATACAAGGAAACAAAATCCAAAAAATTTGGAAAGTTGAAAACTGAGAAATTGTTAACAAAATCTAAACCATAATATTTTCCCAAAATCCTTGGAGCAGAAAAACCTATAAAAAGACACAAGTCTCAAGAAGAAAAGAGGAAGCTTCAAAGGGTTTTTTTAGTTTTTTTTTTCTTTGTAATTCTTTAGTTTTCCAATTCTCTATAGTGTAGGGATATCGTGTGCAAAAACGTAATAATTTCAACCAAAGATTATGAGAAATTAAAGTAATAAGTAAAGTGAGAATGATACCAGAAATTTTTAGGTGGAAAACCCCTTTAAATAGAGGTAAAAAACCACCGGCGAGAGAGCCAAAACTTCCACTATAATGGTATTGGGAGTACAATGAATTCCTCTCTAGCTAATAGATAAATAGCCCCAAAACAAATTCTCTCTATATGGGTTAAACACTTACACCCAAGAAAGCCACTATATATAGTGGTTCTAGGAGACAACAATAATAAATACAATTAATGGTAATTAACCTCCCTTTGATGACAATTAATTATAGTAAGAAACCTCCATTTGATGACAATTAATTGTGGCAAGTAACCTCCCAATTATGTCAAGAAAACGGAAAGGTGAGTCATAACCCACAAATCTCCACCTTGACTTGCCTTTGACCGGAACA
>Ga0123342_1002370_pt1 | contig 31317 bp, 14 predicted proteins | sample Turbeawhitnodule_FD_89960 | JGI IMG/M metagenome (GOLD analysis project Ga0123342, IMG submission 89960) | Root nodule microbial communities of legume samples collected from Mexico - Turtle bean Mexico white nodule | ecosystem: Host-associated > Plants > Roots > Nodule | place: Mexico: Nepantla... | reverse complement strand
TTGGTGATTACAAATCTATCATACAAATAATTCCAAAAATTACATCATTAATTGAAATAAAATTCATCCATAATTTGGAATTAAATAAAACATAAAGATTTGATCACTTTGGTGATTACAAATATATGATACAAATAATTCCAAAATTTTAATTTTAAAAAATAATACATAAAGCGGAAAAATTAATTTTCCATTCCTCACTTTCAATCAATTAATTAGACTTTAATATAATTCAAATAGAATTAATTATAATAATGACATAATAAAATTTGAATTAAAAACTTTAATTAAACTTTAATTTAATATAAATTAAATTACATTATAATATAATAAAACTTTAATTAAGATTTGATAAAAACATTAATAAAATAAATGACATAAGGTGCAAGAATAGATTCATGCTATTCATAAATTGAATTTATCATTATATTATAATTTAATCTAAAATGCAGGAAGAAACAATTCATGTTTTTCATTAATTTATATTATAATATATATTATATTACAATTTCATCAGGAATTGAATCCACATCATCATCTTTCTCACGCCTTTCTTTCCAAAAGGCTCCTACCACCGTCACAGCACTACCACCGTGCAAACAAGGTTCACGGAAGCGGCGAAGGCTTGCGGTCAATTTATCATTATATTATAATTTAATCTAAAGTGCAAGAAGAAACATTTCATGTTTTTCATTAATTTATATTATAATATATATTATATTATAATTCCATCATCGGGAATTGAATCCACATCATCATCTTCCTCACGCATTTCTTTCTGAAAGGCTCCTACCACCGTCACAGCACTACCATCGTGCAAACAAGGTTCACAGAAGCGGCGAAGGCTTGCGGTCCCACTAATAGGTTCATAGGGTTTTTAACACCGTTAATGGTGGTACAGGAAGATTAGGGTTATGTTAATGGAAACCTTAATCCATAAACCCTAATTTTAAAATTAGGGTTCTTCAATTGGGATTATTTTAAAAATAGGGTTCTTTGATTTTTGATGGTTTAGGACAATTAGGGATCTATTATAGAGGAATGGAAACCTTAACCTATAAATCCTAATTTTAAAATTAGAGTTCTTAAATTGGGAATATTTATATTTAGGGTTCTTTGATTTTGGAAAAGCATTAATGGAGAATCACAACATGAGCAACGAGGCTCTGATACCTCATGCAAATTAATATACGATTAAACATGATTATGAACGCATACAATAATGTTCTCATACAGATCTTATCATTATCATGATTCTCACATATATCCATACAATCAAGAAGGAATATGCATTTACCTTGATCCATGAGTGATCCTACTTGAGCAATTACTTTATCTCCTTTGTCCTAATCTATCTCTTAGCAATTTCGTTCTTGTCACACACTTTCATGATGGTTAACAGTGAGACAACTATTATTTTCATAGACAGAACCCTATAGCTTTTAGTTCCCAATCTCCATCAGATGTAGGTTTTCATTAAGTATATCATCAGATATATATTTCTCACGTTAACCAATGGGCCTTTATTCTGTTATTATTATTAAATCATATTTGGGTCCAAAGCCCAAACTTTAAGTCATGTGAGTCACTTTATAGAAATTAATTTACATAATTTCTTACAATAGTAACTAAATTAGAGACATTTTAGAGACTAAAAAATTGTTATAGGTTGCTTTAGGTTTAAATAATTGGTAGTTAAAACTTTGGTAGCTAATTAGATATAAATTTAAAACCATTTAATAATAATAGAAATTACTTTAGAAACAAAAAAAAAAATAGTTTCTAAAATTATCTCTAATTTAATTACTATAACAACTAATTATTTTTATTTTTAAAATTGGTTTCTATTTCATGATTTTTTTTAGTGTTAAGACTATTGCACCTAGTAAATTAATATTTCTTTTATAAATACATTATTGATAACAATAGCAATAAAGATAATAAACATGCATTAAAAGAATATGAGAAAAAACTTAACTAATTTAGAATTGGTGTTACATAATTTAGAATTGGTTTTCATACCTTGGAAGTGATGCTTTATGGTTCATAATTTACATCGATTATTTCTTTTTTAATGTATAATAATATTCTAGCTTTCAACTTTAGTTAAGAGTATAATCAATATAGAATCTTAAGATTATAAGTTAGCTCTTACCTAATGTAGAAAATTTCCACTTTTAACATTGTAGAAACAATGTTGAACAATATTATAGTGTAGTGGTACAATAGCTATGACAATAATTATCTTTTTCACCATTATTAACAAAATGTTTACCATTATCATCATTATTACCATTTTGTTAGTTCTATTATGATATCACCTTTACCATAACATTTACCCTAAATTATTAGCATTACAATTTATATTATTATTATTATTATTACTACCATATTTTTTACTATTGTTATTAAATTTAGACGAACGTTATCAACACTATTATCATTTTTTTTTAATTGTTATTACAGACACTATCATCCTTGTCATTATGGTTAGTGTGAATGTTATCTTGATTCTATACTACTATATCTTTTTGAAGTTTTGCTAAAAATGATGACAACAAAACTAATTAAATAATATTAAGAGAAAACTAACAAATAAATAGCCCATCTAACATTACAATAATTATTTATAACTTTTAAATTTTTTTATTAATCTTTTATCACAATATGTTTGATTAAGTCTTTTCATAAATATTTCAAAAAGAAATAAAATAAAATAAATTTTCAGAAGATAAAATTAGTTTATATGAATTTATGTATGAGATTAAAATTAACATTTAGAAAAAAAAAATCTTATATAAATTAACGAGTAAAATAAGTTAATTTTAGTATATAAGTTTTTTTTTCTTATTTTATCTATTTATGAAAAAAAAATACTCAAACCCTACCTTATACAACGAGATTAACATATAAAAAAAATCATAAAAAGACCATAAAGCTTTTTAAAAAAAATACCTATTATTAATTCATCTTCCTTGTCTTAACTCGAAACTCACTGTGTTTTCATATTTGTAATAATATCTTTTACTCATCGTTCATGAAATATGTGTAACGTTATGTGAGAATAAAAATTTATGGTGAGAGAAAAGAAACAATGTGGGTTTACATCATGCATGTATCTAAATTGGATATCATTAGGATATGTGATATCAAAGATAAGGACGATGTTGAAACATTTTCTAAAAGGGTGAAAGATGGTGTTTGTTTTACCTAATTGATGAGAGTTTATAGGCATAAAAATTGGTCTGATCAGATCTAACAAACTGGTAAGATAGAATCTATGACTTTAATACTATATTAGAAAGTGAACTTTAAATTTAACTCAACCTTGTAAAATTGACTCAAAATATGAAATTTGTACCCAATTATATATTATATGAAAGGTTTTTATTTCAATTTCTAATTGATCTGAATCTCCAAAATAACACCTAAAACATGTGTGTCAAAATTGACCAATACAAATAGGGAATGAACAACAAATCTAGCACTACTATTTAATTAGATTCATATCACACTCCAAACTTTCACTCAGCTTTTTCAAACAAACATATGTTGTATATATATATATATAACAATTTTTTAACTTTTTATAAATATATAGGTTGTGTCTGAAAATTTTACAATTAATTAAACATAAAGTCAATTCATAATATAAAAATAAATACAAACCTCATTTTTAAAACTAAATTAAGTTTAAAATTTCCTTTTTAATAGAATGTCATTATGTGAATACCCATCTAAAAATGTTTCCACTACCATTCATAAATTAAAATAAGAAAAAAAATTCATTTCTTCACAAATTTAAGTTAAATTATGCACAAGTTAGATTCATAATTTTTGAGGAATTAGTATAAATCAGTTTTTACATATTATAAGTTTATTCAAACTTATAAAAAAATATTTAGTTATTTATTAAAAAAATTATTTAGTTATTTATTAAAAATATTATTTAGTTATTTATTAAAAAATGTTCAAAATAAAATATTGAATTAACGAAACTTATGACAATGTATCATGTTCTCCAAAATGTGATGTGTAAATGCCAATTCATATATTGTTTATAATTATTGCAAACTAGGTATATATGTTAGGCAACTATATGATATATTTATCAATAAAATTGAATGCGTATTCAGACAGTGTGGTTGAGAACAGTAATGGTAAGTAAGGGAGAGAAAATTTAACACCTGCTTCACTGTTAAATCCTTGTTTAGTAGTTGCTAGAACCAGAATTTCTCAAATTCATTAACATGTAAAAAGATTTAAAGTGGAAGGTTAATGCAATTAATGTGGGTAAGCACAAACACTGTTAGTTTCTTAATGACTTACTTAAAAGGAATCCAATTATAAAAGGAAAAATCTATCATTATTCACTGTTATTTATACACCAAAATTTTCAACTTATTCTTATAAGAAATCATTGTTCCTTAGTACAAACACAAATTCTCAATTTTTAAACAAATTACTAAAATAAAATTTAATTAAGATGTAATTAAATAATATATATATATATAAGTACAAGTTTTTTAAAGTTTCGTGAAATTTTTATAATTAAAGTAAAATTAAGTATGTTAAACAAATGACGGCGTCTGAAACCACACAAAAAGTATTGTGAGTAATACAAAAGATGGTTTAAGAAAATTTTCTAAGAAATTTCAATTGGAAATGTTTACATGTATGAAAATTCATCAATATTCTAACATTAATATATATGTTTTACTATATAAAATTCGAATTTATTGTTAATTATGTTTATCTTTTTTGGAAATTAAAGTTTTAGTTTTAATTATTTCTAAAGTCTACCTAAATTAATTATGCATCTTGTTATTTTAACAACTTTTTTATCTAGTAACCTTTTTAATTCATTTTTAAGTTTTAATGATATTCAAAAAAAAGTATTTATTTAATGTAAAGATACTATTAGTTACACAAATTATTTAGCATAAGTCATTGAACTGACTCATTTAATTGTGTTCAATTAAATGCTTGTTAATATAATTAAAATAGGCGAGGATTTTATTGCAATTCACTATTAATAATATAAAACAAAAAGAATTATTCATTCGTACATTGTTATTTGAGGTAATATTATTAATTTTTTATAATACCATGCAAACTAATTTTAGAAAAAAAATAATAATTATTGACTACATTAACTAAATTAAATATTATTTTAAAAATTAAAAAATTATTAGTACCTAAATTAGTATTCTAAGAAAATCATTAAATAAAAACTAATTTTAAATATCAAAAATAATTAGTTGTTATATTAACAAAATTAGATACTATTTTAGAGACTAAAAAGATTATTGGTATCTAAATTAATTTCTATTATTGATAAACAGTGATAAATAGTTTCTAAATTGATATCATACCAATATTTTAAATACCAACTTTAGAATCTAAATAATTGGTAGCTAAAACTTAGGTAGCTAATTAGATACCAATTTAGAAACTATTTATCAAAAATATTTTCATAAGAATTGATAGACACATATTTGGATATGATCTCTAAATTTAAATTTGAGTCATTTATTTGATTAAGGTGTGACAAATTGGTTACATTGAATAAAAACTTTGAGACTCATGTTTATGTTTTAAACTTGTAATATTGCATTGAAAATTATTTGGTGAGTGTAGAATTTCTTGGATGATTGGTCTTACTAGACTAGACTTGAAAGTTATTAATGTATACATATTTTGTTCTATTGAGACAGTGACCAAATACAAGACTTCAAAATTTGGAACTCCTCAATCAAGTGAACAAGTATTACTCAAATGATCGTTTAAGCAAGAAGAGAGTTTAACAAATCTTTTACTTTTTTAGGTTGTCACTCAAGTGATGTACACCTTCTACATCTGAGTGAGGTGATTGCCACAAACGAGCTATAATTTTACTATAGAAAATATTATTTATGGGAAAGAACCTCGCTTAAGTGATATTTCTCTGTATTTGATTACTTATTTAACTTAGTTTTGTTTTATTTTTAAATGATATATTTTGTATATAAGAGTTTCAATGTAGTATTCTTTGTTTTAATTTCTCTATTTCGTCAAATATACTATATTTATTAATGTATGATGATTGTGATGTACAAATACCTTATTTAGTGTTTAGTGAATGAGATGAGAATGTATGAGTCAATTGGTGTAAAAAATTACCTTAAGGTAATACTATCTTTTGTGTATAATGTAAGTATTCACATTGTGAAATTTGTTAATAAAATATTCGAATCTTTCTGGTAATATAAATCATATAAATTAAGATATCAAATAATAAAGAGTTGATAAACGTTTCTAGTATCTTATATAGAATATGAATGACCAGAACATATTGAACTATAAAATAATTATTTTAAGAGCCCTATAAAAAAAATTAGTCTCACTTATTAAAATTTGGTATACTTCTAGATCAAGTTTTTTATTTGATTATATTTTTTTATATATATAAAGTGGTTGATAATCTATAACTTGATGCATTTAAATCATGTTTTCATGTTATAAATTCTAAATTTCATAAGATGTTAAGAAATTTCTTAACATGTAATAAATTCCTAAATTACTTGCATGAAGACACAATATCAGTACCATAAATTGATAGAGATAGTTATTAGATGAATCCATAAAAAAAATGAACCTTCTTGACAATAAATAGTTACATACATACAACTTAATTGATTGATGAGTGATGAAAGAAAGATAAGAAGGCAGATTAATGAGTTTTAGAATTGTATATCACTGAATTTGTTACAAAGTAAAAGGTTTTAGAATGCAATAGGGGAACAGAGTTAGTCTTGCAGAGTGTGGAAGCAGGTTTTGACAGAGTCATGAAAGCAAGCATTGTGAATGAAGAGGGTTTTAAATGGGTACCTAATGGCATGACTCTCATGTGGCATAGAAAGATTGCATTAAATACAAGAGGTTTTGGTCCGAATTTAAGGATTTATTATTGTATGGACTAGGATGTAATTGTAGAAATCAATTAGGGTGGGTTTCTAATTAAATCTGTGTAAATTGAATAGTGAATGAAGCAGAAACGGGTGAGAAAAGTGGGAAATTGGTGCCTATAATTTCGTATGAGCAAGAAAGTGACGTTAATTCTTAGCATTAGGCAAGTCTCACTTTTCTTTTTTCTTGTTATATATACCTGTTGGCTGGTTTGTTTGTTTACACTTCATCGGTGTGGTGCATATTTTGTATTTTGGGTGAAGGGTAAAAATGTTTCTTCTGCGAGAGGTTCAACAACCAACTACTTTTTTTTCTTGGCCAACAAATGGTGTTTAATGAACAATCAATTCTTCTATAACTTCTCTCTCTTCTTCTCCCTCTTCTCCCTCTGTGACCAAGTTTTAATTTAAGAGAGGGAATCCCACACGCTTTCATCAAACCAAACATAACATAACCAAATAAGAAGAGAAGGGTAGTGGTACTTGGCCTTGCCTCCTTCCACTAACCCACCCTTCAACATCTTGTTCTCCTGTCTTTGCAACTTTAGCAAATGCCATTCTCCACTCCATTTAGGATACATAAATAGACACAACTTCTGTTCAAACCCTTCTTCTGGCTTGCCACAGTCATCGCCATTTCCCTTTTCCTCTCTCTCTCTCTCTCTCTGTGTTGTGTGATCTGCATGCAAATGGCTGTAATGGCCAAGGCTAGATCCGCTTTGGCATTGAGTGGGAGGGTTGTGAATGAAGCAGTGAGCTTCGTTGCTTTCTGTGTGCTGGACCTTGTTGATTTTCTTTTGTGTTTTGTTTTCAGAGCTGTGGACTTGTGGATTGAGGCAGACTTTAGACCCTGCTATTGCTCTTCCACAAAAGAAGCAATCACTAGCAGTGGAAACATCTTGGTCTCTGAGCAAGGTGGAGAATCCAAGATCGTTTCCCTTACCTCATCCAAGCTTCACTTGGAGGATATATCTGACACCCTTTACTCTCGACCCTCTTTGGTCTCTGAGGTTTCAAGACTAACCCTCGCCGAGCTCAAGAGGTTTAAGTTGGAGGATCCTGTTCTTCACTCCAAAAGAGGAAACTCCCGTTGCTCCACCTTCACTGTCAACACCACCATTGTAGAAATGCTCCAGGCCAAAATTGGAAGACACCTCTCTCACCAAATTCCTAGATGGTCTGACTGTGACTGCAAACTATGCACAAGTTGGATCTCTTCTTCTTCTTCCCCTCCAAATACTAAACTCTTTGTAAACTCCCAATGCCCCACCACAGGTACCAAATTTTCCCATCACAAATATGTTCTTTTTTTAGTACCTTGTTAATGTAAAATACTAGGATGTTGAAAAGTATTAATTACTAAACTTAGAATAGTTGTTTAATGTTGAGATGAAAAAATAATAGGATACTGTGATGATGCAGGTGAAGCAGGAGAAGCTGTGGTGTTCATACACGGATTCATTTCATCGTCATTATTCTGGAGTGAAACGGTGTTCCCAAACTTTTCCAGAGCAGCAAAGTCGAGTTACCGGTTATTCGCGGTTGATCTGCTGGGGTTTGGGAGGAGTCCAAAGCCGAAAGAATCAATGTACACATTAAGAGAGCATTTGGAGATGATAGAGAGATCAGTGTTGGAGGCCCATAAGGTGAAGTCCTTCCACATTGTGGCCCATTCATTGGGTTGCATTTTGGCACTTGCACTTGCCGTCAAACACCCTCAATCCGTCAAATCACTCACCCTGCTTGCCCCAGTAATTACCAATTAATCATATCTCCATCAACGTTCTTCTTTCTCTCTTACTTTTATGTTTTTTTTGTTTTTTTTTTTTATGTGAAACTGACATATAAAAGGGTGAAATTACGCAGCCATTCTACCCAGTACCAAAGGGTGAAGCACAGGCCACACAATACGTGATGAGAAAAGTAGCTCCAAGGCGCGTGTGGCCACCCATGGCCTTTGGCGCGTCTTTGGCATGCTGGTACGAACACATATCAAGAGTCATTTGCTTGCTTATCTGCAAAAACCACCGTATCTGGGAATTTATAGCCAAACTCATCACTCGAAACAGGTAAACCCACCTCTTCTCTTTCTACAAATATACACTTTCTTTCATCTTCCAACTTTTATCATTCTCTGTTTAGTTCGCCAATTATTTATAATCAAACTCTTTTCTTTTTTTCAAAACCAATTAACAAACATCGTAACCTAATTTAATTTTCGCAACTACAATTGCGGTTTATTGCTATATCCATTAAATTAAATTCTTAGCTTTTTAAATTTATACTGTTTTTTTCTTTTTTATATAAGTGCCTTAAAATAAATCTTAAATTTACTATTTATAAATTAAAAAAGGTTGTGATTTTTTTAGATTTTAGTTATTAATATATATTTATATTTATTTTTTAAAACTTGGAGGTAAAACACTGTATTTTTTTCAAATTTGAATTCAACTAAAAATATAAATAAGTCTTTTAATATTTTTTATTGTGTATATTTTTTAAAATAATTATAAATACTTGTATAAATTTAGTTTTTATTACAATTTGTGTGTGAATGTAAGAAAAGTTTTATAAATCTAAGCATGGACGCTAAGATAATAGACCAAGAATCAAATTATTCTCTCTCTCTCTCTTTAGTTGCTGTTAAAATTAAGCAAATCAAAATTAAAGTGATTCTAGTTAATTATTACCACATTAAAATTGTTAAAAAGGTAAATAATAGTCAATAGCATGTGTAGTATAGTATCTGAATGAATTTTATTTTTTTGTTTTAAGCAGCACTAAACATGCTGATAAAAAAAAAAAAGCAGCACTAAACATTTTCAGGGCAAGTTTCTTTTAAAAGAGTATTGGAATTGTTTATAATTTATTTATAATAAAAATATTATTATTTAACATAAAGTATATATATTCAACATCTTCAAGACGAGTTGTTTTGTAAGAGTATTCAAAATATTTATAATTAAAAATAATATTTTAATATAAATTCTGAATGTCCACAAATATATTTATATGGCACTCTAGTCAAATCAGATATTTCTTTTCCATGAATGGCAACGATATTGGATAAAATTAGTCACAAATTCACAAATTGTAAGATTACACACTAGTCATCTTATAATTATTTTAGAATATTTTTGGTTGTTGTGTATATATTGTTTAAATTAAGAAACTATCTTTATTTTAGTTTTTGTATCTCGCACTTCTGCGTTCATTTTTTTAAAGAGTTAGAATTTCTCTATTTTGCATTGAAAAAGTAAACATTAAAAAGTAACCTGTTTAAAATATGACGCGCCTTTTATAATATTTTACTGCATTGCATTGTTTTAGAAATTGCACTATTACTTAATTAAATATTTAAATTTGATGTAAAATAATATATGTAATAAAAACAATAATCTTTTTATACTCAAAATAAAAAAATAGAGGAATACGAACATGATAACTACTATAACATAATAATAATTTAAAAATAACATATATATATATATATATAGCTTTATACATAAAAGTGTTTAGTAACAAAAACTTCCAAAAAAAAAACATATGTACTTTAAGCCTCAATCAAAAAACTATCTTGGTGTGTAAAGACTAAGCAAAACTTGAGGGCAAGACTCATGAGATGTGTCATGTCATGTCCAACTCTCTTTAATAAGTAGAAAGGGATGTTTTTTCAGCCATGGAGTTATTTCACTAGTTTGTGAGGCACACAGCTTCTTATTTAATTACTTATTTTAAAAAAGGGAAAAGATAGTGGTGATGGAAAACATATATAGATTTTATTATTCTGTTCTGTTTTTATTTTAAGATTAATATGTTTATAGTTATACAGTCGTAAAGTTATAGAGAAAGAAAATATAATAGAATGAGAAGATCTTAAAATAAATAATAGTATATACAATGATAATAAATGCACCGATTTCTTAATTAATGCACCGTTATACATAGTAACATAGATTATTTGTTTGATTTAGCATCCCTAATATGACATCGATCTGATAATTGGAAGTGGAGTTGAAAAAGAAGAGCATAGCATCTCTAATGTTTTAATGGTTAGACCCCACAGATGGGGAAGAGTAGTCAAAGATGTCAGAATCTAAGGACAGAAGAAGGAATGAGATTTTATTTTATGGTTGCATTGATTAATGAATGAAGGTTTGATAGCCATGAATGAGATGAAATTATATTGAAGTGTGTTGTTGGTGAAGGAGACTCTTTATCTAACATGAACTCCCATATTAATTTGCTCTCAACTCCTTCTTCCATCAGGGTGAGGACCTTCTTGCTGGAAGGATTCTTCTGCCACACACACAATGCAGCGTGGCATACCCTACACAACATCATATGTGGAACTGCAGCTAAAATTGGATCCTATTTGGATGCTGTGAGGGAAAATCCAAACTGCAAAGTCACCATATTCCATGGCAAAAACGATGAAGTCATCCCAGTAGAATGCAGCTATGAGGTCCAGAAACGAATTCCACGTGCCAAAGTCATAGTTATTGACAACAAAGATCACATCACTATTGTTGTTGGAAGACAGAAAGCCTTTGCTCGAGAGCTTGAACTCATTTGGAACACCACCAACTAGATAAATATTAATATATATGAATATGAATATGAATACATAATTATGCTGCATGTCGTGCCAATGCTACGACCACTGGTAGCTAATACATTAAATTTCTTTTCGAAACTTTTCCTATGCCAACTCAACTGTTGTTGTATCTTTTCCTATAACAAAAAAAATGTGTCTATTTAACAAGTTTGGGGTATTTGGATCACAACAAAGAGAAGACAAAGTTGAATAAAAAGTTACATGGAACTGTTGCAATGTGTTTCTCTTTTCAAAGAACTTTGTTATTGTATAGAGAAATAAATAAACACTTATTATAGTCACTTGTATCATGAATGATGTGTTCAAACTTTCACCCTCAAGTTAGGAGGATTTCCTTCTACATGCATGCATGGAGAAAACCTAATGAAATAAATAAAAAATTGAAAATTATAATATTTTACTTTTCTCATTCATATCTATAACTAATAGCCAATTAGATATCCATTTAAAAATTAATTTAAATTTTTTATTAATAATATAAAAATTATTTTAGGATTTTAGATATTAATAATTTTTTTAATTTCTAAAATAGATTTAACATAGTTAATATAGTAATTAATTATTTTTTATTTTTAAAATTAATTTTTATTTACTGAATCTCTTAATAGTTAACACGAATCACATATATCTTTATTATTAGAGTCGTTTAGAATAATTACATATCATCAAAAGGTGGGAAATGAACTAAGTGGGATACACTGAAATAGGTACTTCAACTCGCCATGTTCTCATCATTTCTGTTTAATATGTAAATCTAGTAGGATAATTTATCAGTTTGTTTTTTTAAAATAAAAACATTACAAAATGTTTTAGGTTTAAAAATTTTGTATGCAATTGTTTAAAGTAATTAGTGCTTTTAAGAAAATCAAATTTATATATTCAATAGTTTATTATTACTGTTAATACATTATCCATCAAATTTATGTTAGACCAAAAAAAGATATTCAAAAACAAGCTTAACTTGTGTATGCTAAATTTTATATACTTATTCACTTTTAACTATATTTTGTGTAAGTCATAAATAAATAAAACTAAAAATATTGTATTTAAATTCTCCATGTGCTTCTAGAAGGAGAACACAAAAAATCAATTTTATTTCTCACCATCTTATCGAAGTATTTAGGGTCAAATATTATATATATATATATATATATATATATATATATATATATATATATATATATATATCGCCGATAAAAAAATATATATATGACTTTGTCATTTGTACTTTTATTTCGATAATATAATATTTTATCTGACAATATCTTTTTAGTTTTATAAGTCGCACTTTATATTTGGTGTAAAACATTACAAGAACTTTCTTTTTGTTTTATATGAGAGTGGGATAATTTAGAAAAAGTAATGATTTAATTTAATTTACAATATATATATATATATATATATATATATATATATTGAGTGAAATTAGTAAATGTAGGTAATACACATAGTAAAAATAGTTGGTCTTTTGCTTTTGGGTAAAGGCATAATAAATGAGTTAGGATAATGGTGATCTTAGTAAGTACATGTGTTTTAAATAGTAATTTCAAATTCCTTTCTTACTTTCATAAAACAAAATTTTCATTCATTCTTTCAATTTTTCTTCTGAAACTCCTTTTTCTCCTCTCAAAACCCATACCTTTAATCTCGTTGTCCTCTCTTTCTAAGCTATATTTAGTCATAGAATTTTGTAAAAATTAAAGAAAAATCATTAAGTAATAAAATATCGCTCATGTGACATTCTTTTGTGCTAAATAGGTGAGTTCTCTCTCTTTAAATTAACTTTAAAGATTTTTAAAAAATTATTTTATGATTCTAATACAATATTCCATATAATAGAGTATGGAATCATTAATAAAGTGTTGATGCTTAAAAAAATAGATATTGCATGTAGTTAAATAATTTATGTGATTATGTGAGAGGGATTACTAGGAATAATGTAAGTTGTATGAGTATAATGCATGTATTGAGTTATGGAATGTGTTATAACTTATGAATATATTTGGTGAGAAAGTGATGAAAGTTTTTGTCATTCACTCAAGGGTAAGAGTCACCAAGACTCGATGGGTATGCAAGAAATTGACCATAATATATATAGGTTATCTAGTGAGTTGAATAAGAGTGAGACAATTTGTTGATTATAACATGGACAATTCTTGGCATACTATTGAATTTATTAAATGTGTTTTAGTTGCGGATATTTGAACTCAATATATGTTTTCTAGAAATTGTTGAGTCTTATAATTATTTATATATAGTTTAAATCACTGATGCCCTTGATAGACATAAATGTATGAGATACTTTATTAAATCAATTGTGTGTTTTTATATATATTTTATATTAAAATTATTATTTATTTCTTATTATTGTTAATATACCTATTATTTATGGTTATTATGTAATTATAGCGATCATATCTTAACACAAAATATATGAGAATATAGATATGAGACCAATTGATGATTAGGAGTAGAGACTAGTCTCAACTTCTAATTTACAAAATGTTTTATATATATATATATATATATATATATAATCTTTTATGTTATCCATTATAATAATAACATTTTATTTTTTAATTATTTAAATATTTTTATCTATTTCACTCCAAAATTTTAATTTGATATTTTTCTTAAGTGATATTATTCCATCACTGCTAGTAGTTATATACAACTTTTTATGTTTTTTTATTATCTAAAATAAAGAGATATTTAAAAAAAATTAAAATATTAATATACCTAAGTCTGTTTGAGTGTATATATATATATTATGTTTTCAATGTTTAAAACTAATTAGCTCACCAAACAAATAATTCAAAACATGATTTAGTTTTCTTTCTTGGTAAGACTTTGTGAATTTTACTTTTGGAGAATAATAGCATATGATCTTTTCCTTTGAAAACTAGGTATAAAATATTAAGTCCAAAATATCAATAATTATGATTTATTTACTAATTGTGTTCTGCAACAAAAAATCTTCTATATTTTTCTTTTTTTTAAAAAAAATATCTATTTATTGATAAAATCTTTTTGAAAAAAAATGGTTTCATATTATATATTTCAGCAAATGTATTTTACAATAATTTTAGAGTACCTTACAATTTTAATTTTAATTTAGCCTTATAAATTAATATGCTTGTCTAGGGATTAGAAAATAAATAAAAGAAATATATTGATTAAGTGCCAATGAATCAAAATTAAACCAATAAAAAAATTGACTTTTATTTACATGTTAAAAGGGGGTTAAACAAAAAAAAAACAGTGAAATTAAATTCACACCATAAACATGAGAAACAATGGAGTTGTAATTACTTTCAATCATCCTTCACTTTCTGATAAAAGAATGTTAACTTTTCCTCGGATGGTCTACATAATGGACTTTTGCTTCCGTTCCAGCGATTCCCTCGTGAAGAATGGTAATTATCAATCAAGTGTAAATGTACAATAAGTAAAAATGGCGCTTAACAAACTAACCATGTGTTATCTTATAACATATTTTCATATAAACATATTCCAAAGTTGAAGCTTGATTGTCATATATCGATTTCATTTAGACGCATTCAGATCACTGCTTTGATGCAAGTGAATAAGAAATACAACAATAAGAAACAGAAATGCAAAGCCTAAAAATGTTACAATAAGAACTTTACAACAATAAATCAATAACCGTTAATGAGTAATTATCCTATACATATACATTGTCCCTTGCAAAGCTACCACATCTACTCCTCCTTCTATACCCATCCACCCATGACTCAAGACCAACGAGTGTTAAATTAGATTATCATATACCAGGCTCCCAGCGTCCAAGGTGGTTTCCAAATTAGTATTTCCTAATCAAATCCAATTGTACATTCTTGCTTCCTATTTAACCCAACCTAAAATACTAGTCACTTAAGAAAATTCTACACGACCTTCTGCCTTAAGCATGAAAAAAGATACAACTACTGCTACAGGTATTTACACAACTGAACCGGCGTGACATCGCATCCAGCAATAGCAATCCATCCTCTCATTAAACAAGCTCGAAAAGACTGCAAGCCAACAATTCTTATTCTTGCAACAACAAATCTGAGATATTAAGCCACAACATATTAGGCACTACCTGCCTCATCTGATGTACTTCCTGCTGGGCATATTCTGCCAACCTGAATTTCATCTTCACTGAACATGCTCTCTTCACTAGAATTGGAGAATGGACCAACATCCTCATCCGTTAGGGAGTCAGCTTTTTGTCTCCTCCTCACATCCTTCACTGCTCTTCCCTGAAGAGCGAGGCGTCTACGTTTTCGAGCTTTACGCTTGCCTTTGGGGAACTCTTCCTTTTGCAACTCAAAGTTCTTCCCTTCAGCCTCTTTCGGAGTTCTTCCCTTGCCATATCCATTATCATCAGATTCTTCAGCCTCCAGCTTACGCCTTTTTCTATTAGAATTTGTCTGAAACATTTATTCATGTTTAGATTGAAAGTTTTCTCGACAGTACATAATAGCAGCAATGTCACAGAAAGTAAACTACGATAAAGAAAGTCATTGCAAGGAAAGACTAGATGAATAATATTTAGTTTAAATGCTAGTCCCTGCAAATGTAGCAAATTTTTAGGGGTCATTAGGATCAGTTCATCGAGTCAAAAACTCATTTAGACAAGGTAGTACCATCAACCCACCACAAAAAGCACAATGAGGTGGAGGATCTAGATCATCCTCAGCTACAATCATTTGCAGTAGTTCCGCTTGCAATACAGTCATGTGATCTTCTTAGTATAAGCACAAAGGCTCCAAGACACTATTCCATGACAAAAATATACGGCTGAAAATATAGTACTAGAGGAGAATGGGTGGATTCACATGTTTCTCTTTGTCCCATGAGGAACGGAAACTATTCTTTGACTGCAGGGTGGAATTGGCTTAGCCATCATGCTTAAAAAAAGTGAACAGCTTGTAACTTCTGAAACGAAGTTAGTTCCATCATCTAGGCCATCTCAGCCTTTAGCACCAGCTGACTTTGCTATACTATTAATGGTGTAAAAGAGGATTTTTGTGAATTGAGCATTACATCATTATGTTTCAAGCAATGGGTTTGGCTAAAGAGAAAGGTGGAAATATAGAGATAATATACTGTAATGGAAGAGGAGGTAAAATAAAATCCCGAAACAATTTAGTGTACAGTCAAAAAATTATAAATCACTTTCCCTCCCACATCCAAATTCCCCCAATAATGAGGGCAGGAGGGATTCTGTACCCTTCAATTCACCTCCCCTTCCCTCCAAAATTTTTAAACTAAACAAGGTAGAATTAAAAAATTCTTCCTCTCCCCTCCCTTCATTTCTCACCAACCAACAACCGGAAAGGTAAGATGCTTAGCACCGTGGAGAAGGTACAATAGATGAATTTGGTACTTATTACATCTTTCAATTTTATAAATGGCCCGTGGCTCTTTTGAAAGATATAGATAGATGGACGAGGAATTTCATTTGGACCTGATATATTAATAAGCAACCTCTTGTTTCTATGAAGTGGCAATCTCTCTGTTTGAGTGAGCAAGAAGGTAGGCAACAGGTTCTCAATATATTTGAAGAAAACAAAGCTTCGTTTAGGTTGGGATTTTGCTTATAGTAATATGTCTTGGGCTTGTCTTATGAGAGCAAGATTTTTAAAAAATAAATACTGCAAAATTGTTCTTTATAAATCCTCTTTAGTTTGGCTTGGCATTGCTGATTGGTATGATTCTATTTTGGAAAACACTCACTGGCAATGGGGAAAAGGTCAATTTCTAAAATGACAAATGGTGCCCAAATTCTGCTATTTCTGATTATGCATGTGTTCCAAGTATTGAGAAGAAAAGTTTCATCTCTACTGTTGTTCATGCTTGGCATGACAATTCTTGGATGCTGCCTTTTTCTTTACAGCAGGTCCCAGGTCTTGAGAATCTACACTATATCTCTATTTCTGACTTGCAGAATGTTCCCAATTGGGTTCTGGAGGAATCAGGGCTCCTTACACACAAGGCTACACAGGAGTTTTGTCATTCTTTGATAAGCTCTGTTGCTTGGGATTCCCTTATTTGGAAGATTTTTATTCCTCTCGCTAAATCTCTGGTTTTGTGGAAACTCTTTACATAATAAATTACCCACTGATAATGAATTTTAATATAGATCTATAATCTTTGTTTTAAGAGAAGTGTTTGTAATTTGCTAGCTGAAAGTCCTCAACATATCTTTCATGACTGTCACATGGCTGTCAAGTTTTGGGTGTTGCAGCAATTTTTCCAGGTTGGTCTTTCTTAATAACTTGGATATTTAAATTTCTTAAAGGAAAAAAGGAGTTTGCGGTTAAAGATGTTGGTTAAAGACATTCGTATTGCTGCTGTAACAATATCATTTGGATGTTTTGGAGAATGAGAAATCATGCTAGGTTTCAACATAAATGTGAATTTAAATATGCTTTAAGCAATGTTCAATGGTATACCAGCAAGTTAGGTCATGCTTCTAAGAACAATGAGTAATGATATTACTAGCTTTACTATTTTGAAGTTTTTTGATGTCCAAGCTAGACCTAGGAAAGTTTCAAGAATTGAACAAGTTAATTGGTGCATGCCAAGTGTTGGGTGGGTGAAAGCGAACACAGATGGTGTGGTCAGAGGTTGTCCTGGTCATGTTGGTAGTGGTGACATTTTTAAAAGAAGTGTTGGGGAATATATTGGTGGTTGCGGAGATTATGGCTGCTATTTTGGCTATTGAGCTTGCTAAAAACTCATGGTTTTAGGAGAGTGTGGCTTGAATGTGATTCCATCTTTATGTGTCAAGCTTTTAATAATCCTAAAGATTCCATAGATTCTTCGTGGGCGTTTGTTGAAATGTTTCCCATTTCGTAGAGAGATGGACTTTAAAGTTTCTAACATCTATGAGGAAGGCAATCATTCTGTTCCGTTGATAGTCTGACTAACATGGAGATTGATAACAGACAGGAATTTGTTTGGTTTGATGGTTTGCCTCCTATTCTTAGTATAGATTTCTTTCACAATAGATACAATTTCCCATACTTTAGGTTTGGGTAATCTTGTTCTCTTTGGAGTTTTCCAATTTTGCATGGGTTTGCTGTGATCCCCAGAGCTCTTTGTACCTTTTTTTATCTCTTTTTTATGGTATTCCATGTGATGGCAAGCCTCACTGGGATGTCAAAGTCTCATAATGATGCCTAGCATGTGAGCTTTTATTAAAAAAACCATAGAAGATCTTCAAATTGGTCGATACAGAATCACACAGAAGGTTACACATGAAAGACATTTATAGGACTTAACATATATCACATCCTAACCAAAGTCCATGGAACAAACACAAAGGAAATGGAAGACAAATTGACACGGTATGATCAAATAGAACTATCATATCACATACTGCCTAAAGTCAAATATTTATGCAGGAGTAACAAAATCAAGTGCAACAAGGATTCCAATTATTCACAAATTGATGTAACAGAATTTTATAAAAAAATCATAGGATAATTTGTAAGTCACAAAATTAATAAAATTCCGGTTGACAGTTTTTGAAAATGAAACCTTCATAATTATTCAATAACCAGTGTAGACAGTCGAAGATTTGTTATGACAACTACATCCGTATACCTTTGGACCACGATCAACCAACCTTGCCCATTCTTGCCGGTTCCTCAAACAATCAAGAACAGCCTGGGAGTGACTTGAGTATGCATATCGCTCACCATTGTGTTTCCTCAAGTTATGCCAGTGCTGTGACAAAACACAAGAAAAACAAACATGTTCACAGTCAACCCCATTTTCAACACATAACAATAAAGAAAACTAGGTACCACAAAAAGCAACAGTAATAAAGAAAGAACCTTACCGGTAGAACAGCATTACAGAGTTCCTCATAGGTCATGCGCCTGCCTTTGCTCATAATAATAATTTCATTGATTAAACCTGAAATTGGATACCATGTATGTATAGTAAGAAAATATCAACAAATTGCTCAATAGACATATTAAACACAGATATTCAGTGTTTTCCTGCCTACAAATTGCAAGCTATGAAGCGTCCCTTTCCATTTGAAATGTGCATAAGTGATGGATGTTCAAAACTTCTCATTAGGTGTTCAATTTAAAAAAAAAAATACAACTTAAGAGATTTGAGTAGACACTTCCATATGAACAAATACAAATTAATATTATTAAAAATATAATTTTTTTATTAGTAGAAATGTCAGCTTAAAATATCATGTAAAATATTGAAATAATGTCTCACATCTTTTGTGAGGCTCATAATCATAGAAAAAAAAACCTTAAAAGTTGGTTTAAGCAATTGAATATACATTTCGAGGAAAATTATTGTAAGAAAAAGGTAAATATATATATATGTGTGTGTGTGTGTGTGTGTGTGTGGTTTCTTGGTGTCCTACGTTTTAAACACTAGTTGTGTCAAAGTGGCTGCATAAGACTCCATGCTTCATAGATTACAAGGGCTGACCATTCCTAAACCTACATGCCCATATAGTTTATTATGACTGACTATGTAAAAGTAAATTTTGTTGATAAAGTCCATGTATTTGTTGGGGAAACCCCCGCCTGCATACACAATAAGAAACAAAGGATAGAAACACACAAAGACACCACAAATTGAAATAGTGGAAGAAAACATATTATCACAATTTGACACCTCTTACATATGTCCACGAAACGAAACCATATTAAAAGTGTTTCAATATTTACAAGATTATAAGTTCTTTAAAATAAAGTAGAAAAAACTCTCTAAATAACACATTGCCTACAATCTCAATCTTCCTCTCAAAAGTTACAAGGAATAATAAATACTCCTGCCTTGGACTTATAAATCTTATACTAGGATATGGGAACCCCCTTTTCAACTTGGGGTGGTTCTTCTCATTCTAAGAACCTCATTTTTAAGTGGTGATGATGACTTCTAAACAATGTTTGCATAAGCGTTAATTAATTGTTTCCTAAAATTCTAAGAATTGTGCCCCTATAAATCACACCACACATACTAAAGAGTTACAACCTTTCACTTATCAATTTATCAAATCTCAAAATTACGGGAATTAATCATCGGAATGTTGAATTGAAATTCCTAACACTCCCTCTCTTATTTAAAATTTTCAAATTCACAACATTGGCCTTTCCAACTCCCATTGTCATGGGGGAAGTTCGCCATAGCTATCTGTGTTTTTGTTTCCAAATCATATTTCTATTGCATAAAATTTTATTTTTCTCCCCATCATACCTCTAATCTCAATATTCCTCAACAAGATTCAGATGGTGGCACTACTTATACTTGCACCGCAGTTTGCTACCACCAATATGATGTGCCTCTAGGCTTTCAAATGACAAAGAAGACTTTTTGACAGAGGGACTCTAACATGGATCCAGCATCACCATCATTTTAATACTCATCTAATTGGTTACATGGTCGCACCATCATCTTTGATACCATTATTGGGAGAAACAAGAATCAAAGCATAGAACACACACAAACACCATAAATAAAAATAGCACAAAACACAAATTAACATGGTTTGACACCTCTTATCTATGTCAACAAAACCATCTTAAAAGTGTTTCACTGTCTCATCACATAAGAACAAGTTGTTTGAACAATCTTGAAAAACCCTCCACAAAACTTATCACCCTACAAATTTTAGTTTCACTCGAAAGTTACAAGAACTGATAAGAATTCTGCCATAGGAGACTTTCTCACATCCTTCTACTTGGGTACACAGCCCCCTTTTCAACATGGGGTGGTTTTTCTCATTTCAAGAATCTCTATTTATAGTGGTGATAAGTTTTGATACCATAGTTGGGGGAAAACTCACTGCACACACAAAGGATAAAACGCAAACAAAGGCACACTGCAAAGAAAAATTGCAAAATAACACATTATTGTGGTTCAACATGTTTTGCACACGTCCATGGAACCATCTCGAAAGTAAGATTACAAGTTTTTGTACAAAACTTGAAAAACCCCTCCCAAGTACCTTATCACCTAACAAATCTAAATATCCCACTCAAATATTACAAGAAATAATGAACATTATCTCACTTGTGAGTGACTTTCTCACATTTTTTGGATTGACATCTTTTCTACTTGGGGACATGACCCACCTTCACCTAGGTACAACTCTTCTCATTCTATTTATACTGGTGGAAATAATTGTTGATATCACTGATGAAAAAAACCCAAAGTGTGTGCAACAAGGATCAGAAGATAAAACACACAAAAGCATACCACAAATAGAAATAGCTGAAGAACACAAAAATTAATGTGGCTTGATACTTCTTGCCTACATCCATGAAATCGTCTCAAAAGCATTTTACTATATCAGATATGGTTACACGTTTTCAAATTTGAAAATCCCTCTCCAAAGAGTGTATCGCCCTACACTGAATTTTACACTAAAAAGTTGCTAGAAATGATAAACAATCTCTCACCCACAAGAGACCCTCTCACATCTCTTCTACTTGATAAATGGACCACTCTTCAACTTAGGGTGATTCTATTCATCAGTGGTGGTGATGACTTCTAAAGACTTTTTGAATAAGCACTAATTAATTAATTGTTACAATTCTGAGAGTCACCTCCCCTAGAAATAACCATCACGCACATAGCTGTAGTCATAAACTTTCCCCTACCAATTTTTTATATCTCAAAACTCACATGAATTAATGCTTGAAAATCTGGAATTGACACTCCTAACAGTAGTTGCCAACGTACTTGAAAACTGAAACTGAAGTTTAGATAATTCAATGAGTTTTAAAAGGCAAGCAATCAAAATTTGTAAACTCACCGTTTTATGGACCATTAATGTTTCATCTTATAATGTAGTCTGGATATTAAATAGCAGAGAAAGACACGAATTAAAAAGCAAAACAAACACAGAGTAGCATTCATTATTCACCAACAGGAAGCTACCAGGTAAGGTGCGATGAACTGGCCTTCCAGCAGTCGCTGTATCATCATCAGAGATATTCCTAGGTGAGTTACGCATAGATGATAGATTCTGATCACCGGGAGGAGAGGATGGGTCACTGTTTGCAATTGCAGAATTGGAAGAAACCGTGTTGTTTGTGATGGAGTTTGCTGCTGTCACAGATGCAAGGCCTTCTTCCCTTGCAGGAGCATCTTCCATATATGACATATCTTGTTTCCTCTGATCAGAAGAGGATGGACACTTCTCCTTCTCTATCTTTTTAGCTTCATCTTCCAGTTCACGAGAACTTCCAGACCCATCTCTAGATGCATCCTTGTGTTTCCGTCTAGATACCTGTGCAAATTATAATTATAAAGGAGTCATCTTCATTGAAAAGCATGTGAATTCTAGAAATAAAATTTGTATATGAAACCATATTTATCGATTTTGTTGTTGGTTAAAAATTATACCAAATAGTGATCCTTTCCTCCACCCGATGTACGCTTCATTAGCATGCTTGTAGGACTAGCAGAACTCAGCTGGGGCAAGCTACCTGCATGGCGTGCTCGTGGTACTCGAGGTACACGGGGTGAACTATTCAGTTCTTGGTGCAATAGCAGAGCGAGCTGCCAACAAAAAAACAAGTGGATACGTTAATAGAGAAAAGGAAACAATAAAGGATATTTTGTAGAGAAACTTATTTGTATATTGATTAAAAAAGTAGAAGTCCAGCTCCAACCTCTTCATCACTTAACATTGAAGAATTTGATATTGGAGAAGGATTCACTGACGGCACATGACCTTGGTTCAACTTAGAGGAAGTGGCGGTGTTTGTTTGGTTAAGTTTTTCAACTTTCTGTGGTGCTGAAGATAAAATCTTATTCTGAACTTGTAGAACCTTCTGATTGGGCAATGATGCATTGGACTCACTAGAGCCTAATATACTTGCAGTCTGATGTATCAAAGACTTAGAAGATACAGGAACAGAATCTCTCGGATCTGAACTCGCTTGCTTGGAGACAGAATTATGCACACTCCTGCTTGAATGCAATCCCTTTGAATTGGAATTCAAGGAGGATTTTGGCCGCTCTCTAACAGACTTCTTTGGATTTTCATCCCTGGCAACATTACTTATACAATTTTCATTCTTTATCTGAACACTACAATCAGTAATCACTCCATGCTTCGTAAAAGGATTAGCAGTTTCAGTATCTTCAGATTTGATATCATGACCCAATGATTTGGAGTTCATGGTTGACGAAGTTGGAGATGACTTTCCAACACATGCTAGCACTTTAGGTGGACATCCGAGTGCTTCAGATTTTGATGGATCTTTAGCAGAATCTGAACCATCTTTTGTTTCAGAAAATACCTTTTGTGTTTCCAAGGAACCTTCATAACCCTCCAGTTCTTGTTTTCTAGGACAAAAATCACCAGATAATTCATTGGGCTTATTGATATGATCAGCAGGTATTACTTCGGATGAAATGTCAACACTGCCGACCTTATTTTCACATGATGGTAAAGTAGGAACTGGTGCTTCGTTCACTTTAACATCAGATTTGTGATCAGATAGTTTTTCATTGTTTTTAAGATCACTGGTAGGAGAAGGATGAAAAATTGAGGGCTTCTTAAAATTATCAATGTCATCTTCCCTCTTCATCTTAACTTTGCATTTTGTAGAGCTTGTACGCATGCGGTCAAGATCTTGAGAAACTTGGTTATCCACGAGCTGTGGAGCAGAACTGCAATGACCTTCTGTTTGAGGACTTGCAGCACTTCTTACTACTAAACTATCATCTGCATTATCAGCTACTGAGCAATCCCCATCCTTGTTTATAAAAGCAAGAAACATCATCCAAATGCAGTGTGTCGTCAAGTCTAAAGGATATAAGACATGACAAAACATCCATAAAACTATGCATGTATAGTAGACCTAGTTAAAATATTTTAAACAGTGACAACAGCGAATAACCTAATGTCTCCCAAGCTGAAATTTTAAGTATCCCATGTTCTGGTAAGATTACAAGCTCGGAGTATCAAAAAAGCAAATGCGTTCATGGAAAATCATATTCTTGGAGTAGAGGAGAATAAAGGTCTACCACTTCAGTTAGTACTGAAGTCAAGAGATATACGAAGTTTTCTCAAATTTTATTTTCTTAAACCGAGAAACAAGTACTCCCTAAATTCCTTTGTAATAGTCGTTTAAGGTTTTTCACTCAAGCATTTAATTTTTCTATTTTTAATACAATTTTAAGTGAGTTACCTACTATACCCCTTTCCGTTTTCTTATTTCAATGTTTATATTGTCTCTCTTGTTATTATGTTATCTTGAAATTTAAAAAAATGATAGATAAAAGGGAACAATATTTTAATATAAAAATTGACAACTAAAAAGGAACGGACGGAGTAGTGTGCAGTAATACACCTAGCAGAGCATTACCAATATTGATGCAACCATATTAAACATGGAATGGGCAAAAAAAAGAGCATCACTAATTAACACATGCTAATCACAAAACCTAAACTTCATTGCCAATCTTTGATTATGGCAGTGTAAGTAATGCATACCTTTTCTTTAGCTGAAGCATTTCCAACATTATTCTGATTTAAAGCTGATGTAACGGCATCATCAGTCTTAGAAGACATCTCCACCACAGTAGGAGGTTTATGATTAGGCTTCTCTTCTGCTAGTACATCTACAACAGAAACACCATGCCTAGTCATGTCAGGATATAATGGTTCCAAAGAATCCTCCGTAGTTGTTAGGTTATTATTTGGCTCCTCCATGATGGTATCAGCAGCCAAATAATCATCAGAAACACATTCTTGAACAACTATTTCTTTCAAGTTTTTATTCTTTATGCTCCGAGTGTCAGCCTTTAAAATCCTTGGTCCTCTGTCCTCATAAAAGTCCACTTGTTTCGCCTCACCAGTGGGTGTAAATACTAGTAACCACATCAGGAAGAAAAAAATTTAGTCAGCAAGAGCAGATGAAGGATGGCAAGATGCAAAAACACCACTACAGTTGATGATACTTGCTCATGGTCACATAATGAAACAACAATAGGGATAACCTTTTCCCAAGTAACAAGTAACTCAACAGTGGTAATGATAGGGAATCCTGAGCACAGATCTTGACGAAGATATAGGTATTGAAGAGTAAAAATCCAGACAAAATGTTTTAAAAATACAGTCTACCACAACAATTGAAGCCAGGTTTTTAGGGACTTTATTACCACAATTGCAGTTGCATAAAGAATAGCATCAAAACCACAACGACCGCAATTTAAAACCTTCAACTCCCCAAAATGACAATAGCAAATAGCAGAACAGTTTTAAAAAAGGGGGAAAACGAAATAACCTGATTTAGAAGAATGCAGAGTTCTCCTCCTGGGATCCACCTCTCTGTCAGAAGTAGTCCTAACCCGCTTCTTCCCGCTACGGTCTTTTGAATTTGAAGACCCGAAATCCCCTTTGCTGCGCTTACTGTGATGAACAACAGGAGGTCTCAGCAGAGTCCTCTCCTTCTTCACCTCACTGTGGAAACGTGGCGGCACATCCTCGCTGCCAAACTTGCCCGTTTCGGTTTCCTTGGCGTGGCCAGATCTCGCATCAGCAGATGAAGGATCCAATAGAAGAGCAGAACCATTATTATCACCGTCTTTAGACAAATAAACAAGAGTCCCAGCCCCATTCTTGTTATTATCCAGTGCCTGTGGTTGAGCTTGTGTTTGTTCGTGTAAACTCTCGTTAACGTTATCCTTACCATCATCATCGTTTTCGCTCCAGAAGGGAAACTCCTTGTACTGAAAATTAAACTTCTTGGGAACGTACCCACAGGCCTTCCAGAGGTGAGGGGAGAAAATCGAGGAGACAGAGGGAGAGGAAAAGATGGAAGGGTCACCTCCGAGTGCGCCCTGGACGTGGACCCGGTCCTGGATGGGCTTATCGGTCCAGAGCCTGGGCCTAGAGGGGAGGGCCTTTTTGTTGTCCATGGAGATGGTTTTGGTGGGGAGTTCCACGAGGAACTGCGCCACCTCGGTCTCCTCCGGGTTGTTGTTGTGCCTGGCCTTGCACTTGTCGCAGGCGAAGGTGTCGTCGCCCTTCACGTACCGCGAGCAGCGGGTGTGGACCCACACGCCGCACTCGTCGCACTTCACCATCTCCTCGCCGTCATCGAAGGTCACGCCGCAGATGCAATCCACCGTCCACGAGCCGTCCACCCACTCATCCGGTGGGTCAGAGCTCTGAGGGCGGTGCGATCGCCCCCCTTTCATTCTGCCCGCGCTGATTGAGGGCACAGAAATGGGGAGCGAGTTCAGCCGGTGAGGGTATCGCAATTGATTCGGAGTGCGGAAGATAAAAGGAGGAAGAGAAGAATCTACGCTCTCACTGAAACTGGAAGCAGGGGACACACAGGGAGATGGCGAAGGTGAAGAGAAAGAATGAAAGGGATTTTCGGGGTTGAGTACTCTGGTATCTGATTTTTTTATTTGGATCGGATTCAATTCAACCCGACCCGTATCTATCATCCATGCATCATCCCATTCCCAGCTTCTCTCCATGAGGAAAAACAAAATTCTCCACAGGATAAAATATATACCTTAATAAATTATCCTTAAGTATTAACTTCTTATTAATATGAATATTAATCTACATGTTTATTAAATTATAAATATGTGAAATATCATGGATTATTGAGTTTTGATATAAAAAAAATAGAGATGTAATTACATTTTGTGCAAGTATTCTTTTTTTCTTTTAACAATATACATGTCCTTATTAATATGTTTAATTAAATTGTAAGTTTTTATTATTTTTTTTTCTATTAAGTACTTCAATTTATTTTTACATTTTTTAATCGATTTGATTATCACATAGTTGTTATCTTATTTTGTTTCTAACATAAAATTATATTATTACAAATGTTTGATTTTTATTATTTTCATTAGAAATTAGATAACAAAGTCTTTCTGATTATTTTCATGTTATCGTATACAATTATTAAGGAATTAGTATTATTGATTTAAGTGACTACTCGTTCTTTGATATCCAACACATTTCCAATTAAAATCATTTATTTGCCATTTTATATTAACGATTCTATTATCTTATAATAATCACAAAAATTTCAATTTTTTTAATATGTAAAAACAAATAATCAAGATAACAGAACAATAGGTACATCTAATTAATAGAAAAAATAAATTATAAGGACTCATTTTGAAAATTATAAAAAATTTAAACAAAATAAATTAATAAAAACATAATTATAAATATTCAAATTTATGAGTAACTTCAAACTTAATTTGCTTGTGTTCATGAAAATGATAAAAAAAATTCATAAAAATTATAGAAAATAATTATAAAAGATTAATATTAGTAAGAATAATTTATGCAATGATAGTGATATAAATATATAGCTTATTATTCTGATGTCATTGTTTACTATTCAATTTATATTTTATAAATAATAGATTTATGGTTCTTTATATAATAGAAACAATATATACTTAAATTATAAAAAATAAATATATTGAATAGATTTATTGTTTAAGATATCAAGAGACATAAATAAAAAGATTAACTATTAAAAATATTAAACATTTATATAAGATGAAAAAAAAAGTAAACGGTGTCTTGTTTTAGGAAAAAAAAATATAAATGTAATATATTTTTCTTGTAATTTTTTTTTTTATAAAATTTATGTTAGATATTATTATAAAATATTCATATCAGCAACGTGACACATTAAGTTTTAAGTATTGTATGTCATCACATGATAGATGACATAAAAAAATATACAAACAAACATAGGAAGATTGTGTTAAAATTCAGACTAAAAAGCATTAAACTCCCAAAAATTTTACAAAACCAAACATGACAAGTTGAAACTTGTAATGAAAGAAGTCTACAAAAATGCTAGGAGGAAAACTACAATATAAAACAAACTCCAACCTATTAAGTAACCTAAAGAGGCAAGTTTATCAACACAATGGTTGTCTTATCTAAAAACACGAAAAATTTTAAAATCAATCTCTCTACAAAAAGACAAATATTTATTCCAACTATTGTGCAAAAATCAAGGGACAAAAAATTTAAAAGAGAAAGTTGAGCAAACTAAGGAAGAATCACACTCCATCCAGAGATATTTATAGCCAACTTTTTGCGCCTCCTCTATAGGATAGTAGCTCCCATGAAGTCTGCCACTAGAGAAGATTGAACACCAAGAAAGGAAGAAAATCTCCTAACATATTCACCCTTGCTACATCTAAAAAACCCAACACAAGAAGTAAGTTTTTGGAACCCTCTAGATGTACCATCTGTATTGACCTTTACAGTTAGCTAGGGGGAAATTCCAAACGACTTGAAAAGGTTAAAGAACTTTACTCGATCTCGTATGAATATAAAAAAAAATTAACATTGAAAAGTGAAATATATCATTATTTATAGATTTATTAGAAGCATTATCTAAAAATATGATAAAATATTTAATAAAATTTATGGCATGATTCATGCTAATCTTTTGTTGAAATCTAGTGTGATTTCACATTTTCTAAAGCATCCAGATCGTGAAGGTGATGACGATAAGCCTAATGTGTTTAATTAAAGGATCCATAGGAGAGTTAAGAAAATCAATAAGATCATAAGAAGAAGAGAAAAAAATTCCTCGAAAAAACTTGTTTAACCCATTACCGTGAGTAAATTGCAGTAAAACGGCCAAAGAAAACAGTCATAAGTAAATTGCAGTAAAATTACAATACCATGAGTAAATTGCAGTAAAACGGCCAAAGAAAATATGAGAAATAGAATCTTGCTCATTATTACATAAAAAGCGCGTAGAGCAAAGAGTCACACCTTTACGCTGAACCTCACTATTAGTGAACACCCTACACTGCAAAATCTTTCATAAACACGAGAGTCTTGATTGGAGGAATAACAAATACTAGATAAGTTTACCCCAACTACAAATCCCAAACAGGAAAAAAAACCTTTCAGCAACTTTTGACTAAGAATTCAAGAATCCTAAGGAGTCCAATTCAGAATATCTCTCTCATTAGAGATAACAATGTCCTTCATAAGATGGATATCAGGCAGATAAGATAAAACAAAAGGTAAGAGGAATTGTTCTAAGCCTAAGAAACTTTAGAATAAAGTTTGAGTCTATAAATATGAGAAACACCTGCAATAAGAGAGATACACCTAAGAAACACCACAAATCATTCAAAAAATTGATATCAATACTTGAATCAATTGTCCAATAAGTATGCTCAAGAACCACATCATATAAGTCTTTAATCTCATACCAAATAGAAGAAAAGTGATATATGACAATCTTATAGTATTTAGATATGAGATATCTAGCCTTAAGAAGAAAAGTCCAAGGCATGTTTGTGACTCATAGAATAATTAGATAGATTAGAAATAATAGAGTATGGTTAGAAAAACTTTTAACCAAAACATGATACTTGTAGGAGGACAAAACATCCTTGCATTCGAGATTGCGAAAGACTCTGTCTAAATTTCTATCAGTTATATTTTGCACTTCTACCATTGTTTCAAGTAAAAGTATGACTAAAATAAAGCATCTCTAAAATATTATTAGCATTAATCCAATCTAGAAACTCAAAACGGGAAACCTGATTAGGAGCAACACCCTTTTTACAATCAATTGTTGAAAGAATAACATTAAAGACCTTAAGAACAAACGAGGGACCCTACATGGAAATCAACTCATCCCATAAAATTCTCCTTGTAGTATGAGAATTGGCTCCATAAACACCAGAAAAATTAAAATCTTTTCCATGCATACTACCAAAGATAGTAATAAATTTAGTATGAACAGAAAATGTACTAATAGTTAAGGGTGGTCATGGATTGGATTTTGGAAAATCCAATCCAAATCCAAATATATGGATTGGATTTTAAATCCAAATCCATATTTTTTTATGAAACTAATTTGGATTTTTACAAAATCCAAATCCAAATATTTGGATTGGATTTTAAATCCAAATCCTTATTTTTTATAAAACCAATTTGGATTTCTATAAATCCAAATCAAATTCAAATCCATATTTATAAAACAAATTAATTGGATTTTAAATCTAAATTTATATTTTCTAAAAAACACTAACATAATATTAATATAATAATAAATTCATTGGATTTTAAATTTAAATCTATATTTTCTAAAAAAAACTAACATAATATTAATATAATAATATGTAAGAAAAAAATTAATATTATATAAATATAAAAAAATATAATAAAATTATAATTTAATAATACCAAAAATTATAACTACTATTTTTGAAAAATTTAAAACTAATTAATTTTGCTCATATCATTCTAAAACCAATCTTGCAAAATGAAAAGTTGGAAGCATTAAAGAAAAAAAAAAAAGATGGATCTTAACTAAAGTTGAAGTGCAAAAAAGAGTTCTCATTTCGGTAAGTATATGGATGCACCTCTACAGATATTAGCAATTCATATTGTCATGTGTTTGGCTCCAAACCATTCATTCATGGAAGACAATACAAAGATTACACATTAAAGAGGAGACATGTCAAAACAGATAATGCAAGAAAATGAAAAGTATCAAATCCATAAATCTTACGAGAGAAAATAAGCCTTAAAGAACTGTACATACAGATTATGAGCACGTGCCCTGGAAACAAGATCAGTAGGAGTTAGCATATAATTTTTTGCTACAGGTACCAACGTGTCTTTCCAAGGTCCAATTCCTACAACATATTGCTTTATGTAGTTTAGGTATTCATCAGATGTAATCTCCCAGTATGACTGCACATAATCAT
>Ga0123342_1002369_pt1 | contig 31320 bp, 18 predicted proteins | sample Turbeawhitnodule_FD_89960 | JGI IMG/M metagenome (GOLD analysis project Ga0123342, IMG submission 89960) | Root nodule microbial communities of legume samples collected from Mexico - Turtle bean Mexico white nodule | ecosystem: Host-associated > Plants > Roots > Nodule | place: Mexico: Nepantla... | reverse complement strand
TCTGTTAAAAGCCACTGGAACAGCTTGTTTGCAAAGGTCACTCAATTAATTAGCATGCTATCAATTGAACCTTAATCACTTGCTTGAAATTGAAGCTTGCTGTTTTGTGTTTCACTGTTTTTTTTTCAAATCTGATATTTGTGTGTGTGCTGCTGGAAATTCTCACTGCATAATCTTGTGATTAACCTTGCTGAATTAAAAGCTTTTCAAACAAAAACAGTACTGAAATAAATCTGTTCATTTTCACATAAATCGATTTATTTTCTGTAAAACTGTGTTAAACACTGTTTCTGCGAGAAAGATTTAAAAGGTCAATTCCCCCCCCCCCCCCTCTTGAACTTTGGCACTATTAAACCCAACAGGTCACTCCCTCAGACACGATAATCCGACCATATACAACGAACCTCTCTTTCTTCCGCAGGCCATGACAAGATTTCCCTTGACGACGTTCCACTGTTGATTTCCGAACTTCACTTCATGACCCTGTTCGTCCAACTGCCTAACAGAAATCAAACTTTTCCTCAAGCTTGGAACAACTCTACATGCTTCAAAGTCCAAAAACCAACTGGTGTCTTCAACACTATGTCACCCATGCCCGTAACATCAAGAGTTTTCTTGTCTGCTAGTCTTACCTTTCCAAAGTCTCCAATAACTAGATTCTGCAATGCTTCAGAATGCATGACCCAGGAATCCACACTGTTATCTGCGCAACAGACTAAAAGTTCCTCATTCGCGAAGTCTTCTGCAATGTTGACTTATTTATCATTTGGGCATTGATTCCTGAAATGCCCACCTCCTTGCAGTTCTAACATGTTACACTTGAGCAATCCCGAGTCTTTGACTGACTCATTCTTTTGTTCTTGCTTCCACTATCTCTGATATTTTTCTTACCTCTGATGACATATAGTGATTCACTAGATAATTCCCCATAACTCCTTCTTTGGACATCCTCACCAAGAATGAGATCACGAATCTTCTCAAAAGTGAATCCATCGGATCCCGCTGAACTGGTAAATGTTGTAACCGTTCCGGATCAACTGTCAAGCAAAGACAATAGCAGTAGTAAAGCTTGAACTTCATCATCGAACTTAATGCCCACTGACGTAAGTCTGGCTAAGATCAAATATTGATGTGCTCAGTAACTGAACTCGCAAATCCTCAATTTGGATTTTCCACCAACTGAAATTTGTACCATCGAATTTTCAATTCGGAACTTCCTTTCTTCTGTCATCTCAAATGACTAGATGAGATACTCGGTACAACTAATTTCAGATCTTGGCAATATTTTTTTTTAAAATCAAGAACACAAAAATTGCACCACCCAAAATCACTCACCAACAGACCTGGTCACAGTCCCCACTGCACTGGCGCTCCGCACCACCATCGTCGTTGGTCACCGCTTTTGTGAAGCAGATCTCGGAGCCTCCTCCTTGCACCGCTGTGAAACCCTAAGCCTTGGGACGCTGCTGCAGCCCTGCGAAATCCTAGCTTTGTGATGTTGATGCCGCCTCTGTGAAACCCTAACTTTGGGACGCTACTGCAGCCGCAATTTTCACGTCTCGTCGATTAATTTTTGCTGATCGGATCTCTAGTGTGTAAACGAACTAAAGCTTTTGAGACCACTTGATGTAAAAAACACACGCGGAAGCAACACACACAATCACAAATCAACTGTAGAAAATAAACAACACATGATTTAACGTGGTTCGGTCGCCAACTGCAACCTACATCTACACGGGCAACTATTAGGTTTTCATTCTATCATGTTGCACACCAATTACAAGTACAATGATCTCTTTAAATAGAGATTATAAAAGGGACAATGATTAAGCCCACTCACTAAATATGGTGCCTAGTCAGCCCAACCCAATGGGTCATGGCTTCATACCCAACAATCTCCCACTCGAAGCCACAGAACAATGTTCACATGTGCTTCAAATGTGTACAATGATTGAACCCACTCACTAAACATGGTGTCTAATCAGCCCAACCCAATTGGTTTTGACTTCATACCCAACAGTCTTTGCCTCCATGTTTAGTTTGCACAAAATGAAGTTCAAAGAGACAATGATGTATTTTGAATTGGCGCCAATTTTGAAGAGAACTCTATAAATAGCTTAGTTAACATTATATTTATAGTGTCATCATTGTACTTTAGAATGGAAAACCAAAATTATTACATTTAATTAAAGTTAGGGTTTAGGGTTAGTATTATAATGTTTTGTTGGATAAAAGGAAGACAAAATGCGTATGCAGAGATACACTTGTATGAAATTGCATGACACAAAGCAGAAAACGTTATTCCAAACCACTTCGCTCCGATCATATCAATTTTCATTTTCAAACATACTAAAACTGGCTTTGCTTGGTTGACTATTGTTAGAGGTATATGAAATAGAATACATTTGACATGTTTTGTTCAAAACTTTTGAAATATCATAGAATACATTTGTCAAGTTTTGTTCATAACTTTTCAAATATATTCACATACTATTAATTCCAAAAATGAATTTTAATTTTTCCTTGTCCTTTTCGATGGTGTTGGTAAAAAATGGAATGAAATTTACCTCAAAAGGAAACCACAAAGAAACACAAACATGGAAAAAGAAAAAAAAAAAACAATGTCAAGGTCTGATTATAATACTGCTTCTGTTTTGATGAGTTGTCGAAAAAGGAAACTGTGCTCCAACTTTTCTGCAAAACAATGAAAGATGAAATTTTTTAAAACCAACAAATCAACTTATAGAGTTCTATTTCCAATCAAGAAACCATTTTTGTGCTAAGTTCAGTGCTGTAAACATATTCAAGATGTATGAAGCAAATACAACCATAAAAGAGAAGCAAACGATAACAATGATCAAGATTGTGCATGCAAGAGAAAGAAGTATGGTAGAAAGTTGTTCGCCAAACCGGAACTGTAAAGCTCTCATTTTTCCTGCAGAATGAGCCAAGATCTCACTTTTCCTCAACATCAAATACAATAAACACTTGTCCAATTCCAATCATGCGTTGCATGAGCTGAAAAGTGAAGAAAGGATACAAAATAAAAGAATAAATACTCATACTCATCTTCAAAACAATCCCTAAAGTTTTGTATGAATACACCAACAGCTTTGGAAAGCACATCTTTTTCTTTATTTTACACTACAAAATTTTCCAATACACATCATAAGCATTCATACCCGGCTTATTTAATACCCTACTTATTTAATATAATTATTTCTTATTCCTTATTCCTTATTTAATTATTTATTATTTATTTATTATTGATTTCCTATATTTACTATACTTATACTTATATTTACATATACTTAAACTTATTAATAGTTGTTATAATAATTATTATTATTATTATTATTTGACATAAAAGAAATAAAAGAAAGACTTTACATAAGAAATTGCAACATCTGAATTATACAAAATCAGACTTTACATTATATTACAATATAATTAAATTATTACAACTACAATAATATACACTAAATTGTCTGAAGTACAAATTACAATATTACAATTACAATATTATAATATAAATAAAGTTAAAACATGCAATAAAGTTACAATAATATACACTAAATTGTTTGAAGTATTAAATTCATTGAATACATTGATAGTGCCAATCGATGCTTAACTTTAGATCTTTCATGCCTTCCCTACAAATCAAGTTATTCAATTCAACTATATAACAATGTATGTTTCTAATATTGATGCTTAACTTTAGATCTTTCCTGTATTCCCTACAAATCAAGTTATTCAATTCAATTATATCACAAAAGTATGAAGATAATGAAACAGTTATGTAAATATAAATACAAATATTATGCAGATGTAGAAACACAATGTGATGCTTATACTTGACCCAAAAAATAATTGTTCATGTCCTACGACATTGACAACCATAATCCAAATTACAGAATACCGATAACTTAACGTAATAAAATTTAATGGTCCTTATATATTTCAAACTGAAGAAAGTGTCTAATGAAAACACAAAAAATAAAAAAAATAATTCATTTCTCAATCTTAATATTTTTTTTTTTGAAAATCTTCAAAGGAAGATTATCCTCTTCCAGCTTCAATATCGGGGGGATTCTCTTTTCTATGGTGTCATAGTTACACTATCATTTCCAAGATCAATTGTTTGTGATCAAGAATCGGTACATTCTGTAGAAACTTTGTCAACAAATCCTGTTAGACAAATAAAAAAATTTAAATATTACATGGTAAATAAGTTGGAACAAACTTCTTTGGCATCTAAACTGATTTACCTCTGTAATTTTCACACATGTACCATCACTGACAGGATGTTTTCCTTTGGAATGTTTTTCACTTTGTTCACATAAGTCCTTCAAAAACAAAAATATGAATTAAAACTAAGTGTACGTATAAGTAAATTCACATAATTGTAAATACGAAATATGAAAATACTTACAATTGACTTACTGCCTCCTTCCTTCCATGAAAGTCTGAATAATTTGTTCTTCGAAACAAACCATTTTAACTCTAAAAGATTGCTCAAATCGAATACCTTGATCATTTCTTGAGTCAACCTTGAATAAAAATTATTTATCCAATAGATCTACAAACTCTTTTGGAAGATTGTCGGTCTGAATAAATAATATATAATGTAAATTAATATATATATATATATATAAATAATTAAATAAAATTATGAAATAAAAGTTAAGCGATTTTGAATACTTATTTTAATTCTAAATGACTTATCCACACTTGACCTTATCATGGCTTTCAAAAATTTCAGCACATGACTTGTTTAAGAGTGAGTTTGCTTCCCTATCGAAAAGAATAAACGTGGTTGAATTTGTTTCGTCAACAACACACAGTTTAATCTTATACCTGAAATACATATAAATATAATTTTTATTTTTATTTTAGAACTTCATCTCTTACAACAACAATACTACAAACCTAAAAGCAAATTTTATTAAAATAAGTATTACCTGAGAAAAACCTTCATCACATGTTTTTTACATTTCTCACAAAAGAACATCTTGGAATCTGGGTACATTGCCTTATTACAAACGCAGGCCGTGAACCACTAGTCATCATCATCAACAACATGCTTGATGACGCCCAAGATAATGAATGTGTTTACTTGTAACAATTGTTATGTGTTAACAAACATATCCCTGCAACTATGTAAGCATTCGTCTTTGTAAAAGATTAGTTAATTGGTTAATCTAAAATATATGACAGTAATCTTCACAGTATTACCTCTTTGCAGTCCTTGAGGCTTTCTATCGTGTTCCTAGGAGTGAGCTGAAGGAACTCATCTTCTAAACTGTGTTTAGAAGATTCAGAAAGTTGTCTGAGTCCCTGAAAAGGTGAATCACTACTTGAACATATCCTACACAATGCACAATATAGGTATTAGTTTTAACTATAATCTTAAATAACATCATAACATCATGTTTTACATTTATAAATATCATGGTAGTCAAGAGACAAACCACATAATTATAACTCTAACAACGATGCTCAAGTTCTCTTTTGCATGACTAACATCGATAACAAAATGTATTTAATTATGAACTTGCAATGTGGACATGTTTTTTTGTTACGTGAACCAAAATGTAAATGTCAATGTGAATAAGACCAGAAACAAAACAACACAAAATACCACACTATAGTATACACCCAAGACAAACCAGAACTACTAAATTATCTGAAGTTGGATCAACATACCTATCAACATATATATCTGAAGTAACATTTAATATTTAGTTTAAAATTTCATATTAAAGATTTTAAAGATTTAAACTTTAATTGAATAATTAAATGCATAGTGTGCAAAATATCTTTAACAGTGCAATCTATTAATATGCAGAGTATGTAGAGTATGTTTTCACCGAAATGGTATCCTTAGTTTTAGCATTGTTTTGGAAACATTGGAAGTCAACTTTGCATTCGCCTCCAAATTCTCATAAAATAGGAAAAAGGCTTTTTAAATAATAAAAGGAGTAATTATGAAGCATAACATAAATAACATAAAATTAAAAAATAACAGAAGAAGAAAATTAATATTAATTATAATATTTAACTAAATATTAATTAATATGGTAAACAACTAAATTATCTATTATTTATTTTATAACAAATAATAAAAAAAATAGATCATAAATAAATTAAAATACCTCTTTACCTTATTGAGGTTTTGGTACGATACATAGTTTTTGTTGTTGCTAAGTATTCTATTTTATTATAAAAAAAAACATTGTAAATGTGAGTCTGTTAAAAAACAATCCCTTTCTATGCTTTTAGATTGTGAAGAGGCCTTACAAAATCTATTAACACAATTTTATTTAAAACAAAGTATGTTATACTCTAAGTGATATTTTCCTGCCTTATTTCAAAAGCTATTTATTTAAGAGTGTTATATATAACAAGGTGTTGACTCCATCTTTCCATTGTCAACATTAAAAACTTGGCAACTGCACTATTCTTTTTTAACATCTCTCATTCTATTTTTTTAATTTTTATAAGTTGTGTCAAATTTAATCTTTAATCATTGTAATTATGATTCTCGAATATAAATTTTATTTATCTAACTTTTTAATTTTTATTATATGCAGGAAGTGAATTATCAATCATATTGTTTTTTCAGGTCTGATTACATATATCAAAACAATGTAATTTTGTAAATAATTTTTATTTTTATTTAAAATTTAAAATCATAGTTGTATTTATATAAAAAAGTGTCATGCATTGCACGGGTCACGTACTAGTATTAGTATATAAGTAGCTTCAAAGTATTGTAAGATTAAGTTATACTTAACATTCACTTTTTTATATGGTATCAAAATTATTTATAGCATATCCTAATGAAAATTTGTTGGACTGATTTGAAAATAATAAAATTCATATTTTTCATATTTTTATATTATCAAATTTACTTATTCTATTTGGATAAATTTTAAAATATTTAATAGAAATCGAGAAAATAATAAATATTTACCGTACAACATGTACACATAACATTTATCTATGACCTACATATAACGCTAACGTAGCTCTTTAGGCAATCCAGAGAGATCTACAAGACTATTTTGTTCCTTGTAAATAACTTTCTTCACAACCATTATCTGAAAAATCAAAGATCTTATGTTTTGGGACTGCCATATCTATCCCTAAGCAAAACTGTGTATTAAGAGGATGATGTCCTATAGTGCATTTTCAAGTATCAAGATGATGAGGTCTTACCGTATGCTACCGAGTACCAAGATGACAAGATCTTGTAATATGCTACTGAGTGTCGAAATGATGAGGTCTCATAGTATACTCGAGTATGAGATTAGGAGGACCCATAGAATTATTTTGAGTTTCGAGATGACAAAGTCCCATAATGTATTCAAGTGTACGAGATGTCAAGGTCCTGTAGTGTACTACTCGAGTGTCCGAGATGTTGAAGTCCAACTCGACATCCCAACATCTCAACAACATACACAACAAATGTCTTCTCATCATAATTAGGAACTTAACAATGTAGTAAACAACATACAAATCATTATTAGCAATATTTGGGTATACTTAGGCCTAGCCTAGTTATCCATACAATATAGGAGACTGATATCATCACTATAAATAGGTGAACAACAAAGCTAGAAATATAATAAATTTATGACTTTAGTATATACCTATTACTTGAAGTGATAACTGACTTGAGCGCAAGAATATTATAGATAATTCTATAAAGAACTTGAAGACTAAAAAGTTGAGAAATAAAAAATTCAAAGACCGAGAAAAATATGTATAATAAATCCAATTTTGTAAAAGGGTAAAGTTAAAAAAAAAGTGAGAAGGAAAACAAAAGTGTATGCTAACATACAAAACAATTTCTTTTATCTTATTTAGAAAGTCAATATTACATCATTTATACAAGAAAACACTACAATATTTATTTTATACATTATTTACAAAAACAATCAATGTGATTTTTACATCACATTCTACATCAATTCTTAGTGGATGTAATATTTACTTGTGTACATCATTATAGAAATAAACAATCCTAATATTTAAAAAAGTTTTCCGCATGTATTTTTATATTAATTTATTATAAATTGATGTCATTTAACGATGCAAATTCTCTGTTTTTATCTATGTAGCATACATACGGACACTGATACGATATGGACACAAGACATATATAATCTCTAAAATGTAGGACATGGGAACACAAATCTATATATTATATAATTATAAATTATATAAATTGACAATAAAGATTTATGTGCACGAGTATGGTTCAATTTCTTTTTGTAGTACAAAGATGTTTCTTATAACTGATTCAAAAAGATTTGTTTCTTATTTTTGTAATTTTAATAAAAATTTATACAATGAGCTTGATTTTTTTAAAAATTAATGTATTTCTCCTTTTTAAAATTGTGTTAGAAATCGTGCTAGAATGGTCAGAAATCAAAAAAAAAATTGAATTCAATGTTTCACCAATACATATCCTACAAGTATCGATATCCGTGTATTCGTGTCGGAGCCTCTTAGGTTTTTATACTAATATTAGGACATTTGCGTGCTTCAATGAACAAATAAATAGGAAGATGAATCCCCGATGACTGTTTCTTCCTGCACCTCCATACCTTCTTCTCTCACCTCCATAAATTTTCAAATTTCCAAAAATGCCCCTTTATAATATTCCGGATTACATAATCCAGAAGTCTTGTAATTAACTACCGGATTACATAATCCGGAAGTCATTTTCCAGATGCATGATTATTCTCCGGATTACATAATTCGGAAGTCTTATTTAACTTCCGGATTATGTAATCTGGAAGTCTTTTTTCAGATGAGTTTCCGAATTACATAATCCGGAAACTACTCTATGGGGGTGACACAAGAAGAACAAAAATGTATTTTCATATTGTGTATGGAGGTGGTAGAAGAAGATATGGAGGTGCAGGAAGAAACAGTCATCCCCGATCGATCACTCAGAATACGGAAGTTATCAATAACAGCATAAAAACACGTTTATTGGGTTTGTATCTCCAAATGTTTATCATGTTATCTTATTTGTTGAATTAAAATTTAATTGTTCGTGTAATTTTTATTATTTACATATTCACTTGTGCGTTAACTTTAATATATTTTTACTATATATTTATTTATTTATTTACGTGACTGTGTTTAAATATGAAACATTATAAAAAAATAGATTTAAAAGTAAAAGAATTTAAAGTTAAAAGAAAAAAAAAGTGACAAGGGAAATACCAGATTTTGAAAGTTATAAAGGAAAAAATTGAGTGTAAAAAGTGAGAAAGTCAATTTTGAGTGAGTTGAGATAAAAGAATAGAAATAAAATGGTATTGTATATTAAGAAGTAAAATATGCAAAAAAAAAATATATATATATATATAATGATTTTTTGAAAAGAGATTAATGTGAATGGTTCTAGATGGTGAGTGATTGAAGTGAATCCTAACAGAGATATTTGATTTCTTTTCTTCAAACTACACCTACTACCTCATCATAATGTTGCTTCATTATAGTGTGTCTACTCATATTTCATATATTCAATGTAATGTGAATGGAATCATGAATCAAATTATTATGATATGATTTGTGTTGACCAAAAATGTTTTGGAATGTTTCAATTCTTGGATTGTATCATATCAATATTTCCCTTTTATAATCTTTCTAAATTAGTTTTCATATCTATAATTAAAATAGTAATTTTAAATTTAACTCACTCTTACAAAATTATTTATAAAGTAAAATTTGAATTTAGTTATATATTTTAGAATGTTATTATCTCTAATTAATATTAAAAATTTTAACATATTTTTTCATGTGAAAATTATTGATAAACATAATTAAAACTATATAATAACAACATAACTAAAACACATTTTCTCGTGCATAAAATTATATAATAAATTATCTGAAACTCTAGATTATAAATAATTTTAATATCATATTAAAAAAAATATCTTTAAGTTGTCAAGATCAATTGATATATACAAAAACAATTCTATATAAAAGTCCATAAAATAAACATATACGTTATCAATACTTTTTTAATTCACTAATTCATCTATGTCTTAAACATATTATTGATTTGTGAATCAGTGAATTGGGTCTTTCAAAGACTTTCTTAGGTTTTGTCATGACAAAATTTTCAGGTTAGCATTTTTACAAGAAAAAAATAATAACATAATTTTTAGAATATAAAGTTAGTTTATGCTTAAAGTAAAAAAAAAAAAAAATAAAATAATATAAGTAAATGATATAATTTTTTGTTAAAATAATATTTTTTCTCTTTCAATAATTTTATGAAAAAATAGTCTTAAATGGTTGAGGTTGAGGGAGAAACATAACATAACTTTTTTTCAGAGCTTGCTACTCTAAAAATGTGAGTAACCTGTTTTAATGACCACAATACATCACTTGTCCCTTTAAAACTCACACACCTCATTAATATACTGTTACCTAATTTTATTTTCACAAAGCATTCACTCAATTTCTAAACTCTAATCAATTATTTATTTTTATCTATCTTTTTTTAGTTATATTATAACATTACTTTTCCCATATTTCTATTATATCTGTTATTTTATTTGACATTCATTATTATAGGATTTTATTTTATTATTTTACACCCTTTGGTTCAAAATGAAATATTTGTTTGGATATGTTGCTAAATTTCATACAGATTTTTTTAAATATTATTTCTTATTTTAGTAAGTGATATTTTTTCGTAGCAGATAGAAAAATAATTAATTTCCCTTTCGTAAAACTAAGCTCCAAAAATTTTTAAGAGTATTTTTTTTCAAATGTGCTTGCCCAACTCCGATTGTACTCATTAGTCATTATAACGTTAAGAACTTAAATTGGGACTCGTTTTTTAATGACAATAAATAAGACATAAAGTGAATTTAAAACAAGTAATTTGAATCATGCGTAAGCTTCCTATGAAAAGTCATTAATGAATAACAATTAATTTTGTCATTCGTAGTTGTTGTTTTTGCACATGTAATTAATAAGGTATTGATTATCTCGTGTGAATAACTTCAGTTATTAATTTAATCAGTAAAATGAATTATACCACAACTAATATTTTGAACTCCTAACTAATATTGATAATGAATGAATGAATGATTATGATTGTTATAAAAGATAAATTTGAACAGAAAAATATCTGAACCAAACATAGATGATATATTTAATTCAAGTAATAAAAAGTTGGAAGGTGCAAGTAATAGAATTAGGGGCCATGAGAGGGATAAGATAAAGTAGGCAATGACATGATAAAGTAGTGATGCTAATAAGAGATCATGTGAACTTGCCTCTACAAATATCAACCTGCTGAGGGTGGAGCCTAACCCTTGTCCTTTTTATCTTCATCTTTTAATAATTCAATTCAAAACACTTCTATTACAACTATATTTCTTTTCTTTTTTACCATTACCATCTTCAATTTTTATTATAAGTATAACCTTTTATAAATTTTGTAAACCTAATTTTTAAACTAAATAAAAATCATTACTCTAGATATCATGACAAATAAGAAAATTACTGGACCAACTTCTTCAAGGCATTTTAAAATTTTAATATGGGTAGCTGTTTAAGCTTACTTTGGTGAGTTTATTAATCTTTCATCTACCTAACTTGAGAATACTTTTTTAGGTAACAATAAAACAGTTTGAAATGTCATTATTTATATGTAACTCTAAAATATTTCCTTATTTTCAAAAAAATTTACAAAATTATAAAATAATAGATAAATATAAAATTTTATATTTTTAGTAGTCGATAATTAATTAGATATTAATTTAAAATTATTTTATAAATTTTTATCAATAATAGAAATTACTTTAAATATCAATAATTTTATAATTTATAAAATAATATATAAATTAGTTAATATAATAATTTAAGGAACAAAATATAATTCTTTTATAAAATAATATAAAAATTTATAAAATAATATATAAATCTATAATAATTTAATATATATGATTTATAAGTTAATATAATAATTTATAAAATAATATATAACTTAGTTAATATAATTTAATAATTTTTTATAATATATATATATATATATGAAGAAGTTACATTCAACACTTATCACTAAAACCATTACTTTACATTTAGAAAATAATAGGCAGAGTGACATAAGTTTACCTAAACTCAACAAAGTTTGATTTCAGTAAAACGATTTTGGTTGGTGTTGAGATATCGAGTCTTCTATTGAGATTTTGGATTGTAGAAAAGTAAAGTAGAAATTTTTGGCTTTACAAAATGTATACGTAACCAAGAATTCAAATTCAAAATAATGACATAAAAAGAACTTTCTTATTGTCAATCTTTAAAAATTAAAAATAATACTTTCACAAGATCGAAGGACTAAAAAAGTTTTTATTTAAGGAACAAAAGAATTAGTGTGCCCAATTTAGAAGATTAAAATTTCTTTTAACTGTTATGTTTTGGTCTTGATGCTCTAGTCATTTGTTTCATTTGGATGTTTTAAGTTGTATCTTTCACACAGACAACATTAGAGTTTTGCTTTAGTTGTCCAATATTTTCTTTAACAACTTCGTTGCCACCTTATTTTCTCATTGAAAACGACCATCTTCTTCAGCTGTCAACCAAATCATAATCCACCATGACACCTCAATTCTTCCCTAACCACAATGACATTATAAAAAAAAGGTATTGCTAGTTTCAAAAACTACTCTCAAACAGCTATGTAAAAGTTGAAGTCAAATAGCTTACAAACATATGATAAACTTCCTTATAATTATACGTCAAAAAGTAAAATAATTTTTTTTTATAAATTCAAACTATAGTTTATGTATACGTTAATTTTATTTTATGATAAATTATCTTAAAAAATGATTATAGAAAACGTTTAAGATATTTACTTTTCCAAGTGTTAACGGCTATGTGTAGAAGTTCTATTCATAACTTTTTTACAATGCCTTATGATAATGACTTTTAAAACGGACTTATGATATTGGTTCTTACAATGACTTTTAGTTGTTGTAAAATCGTATATATTGCGAAACGAAAAATAAAGTTTGTGCAAAAATGGAAAAAAGAGTGTGTGCACAAACTTCTAAAACCCTCATTTGTAGAGGATGAACATCTAAAACCCTCGTTCGCAGAGGATGAACGTGGGATAGAGTCTCAACGTTCCGCAATCTAAGGGGACCTCCAAAAACGGTTCCTATCTTGAATGAGTCACTCAGAACATGCTCTCAACGGAACCCAGAATGTGCGTGCTCTCAATGGATCCAGATCTGCTCCGCACTCTCCGGGAAGACACATTCTTCTTCTCCACAACAGCTCTGAACCGCCTTGACCGTGGGAAGTAGTTTGCTCACGCAGTGGGATGCGGTTATTTTTTCCTTCATAAATATAGCCTTCTCCTTTGCTTTAGAAAATGCATTACTCACTCACCGTATACCCTTTCTCTTCTTCATCTTCTTCAAGCACTCATCGTGCACTCCTCTCTTCCTCTTTTCCCCTTCACTTTCTTTCTTTTATTTTAGATTATAATATTTATGGTTTTATTGGGTTCTTACTCTTTTAAGAGTAACTTGCTAGTTCTGATCCTCAAAAATTTTTGGGAAGTTTCTATTGTATCTTGGGGGACTTGCACAATACACCACGGATAAGTCCTTACGGACAGTGATCACTCACGCCTCGGGAAATCATTTTTGTTCGTGTTTTCAAGCCTCATTTACTACAATCGTAAGGAATTATGGCTGAAAATGCGAACAAAAGCAACAACTCTACTCCATAAACGTCAAGATGTTTCCGCAACATAAACCATTTTTGCGAAACCATTTCCGGATGTCTCAAAAATTGAAGTCTTCACCGGTCATAATTTCCGACACTGGCAAGAACGTGTGTCCACCCTATTGGACATGTACTGGAGTCGCTTTTGCACTTACGACTTCTAAACCCGACCCAAACACAACTGCGAAACAAATTGATGCTTGGATTCATGCAAATAAGTTATGCTGTCACACTTTACTTAATTCGTTATCTAACGATATGTTCGATGTCTACTACTCTTACAAGGAAGCAAAAGATATTTGGGATTCCCTTATCTTCAAATACACTGCCGAAGACGTCGTCAGACAAAGGTTCGTGATCGGAAACTACTACCGCTGGAAGATGATTGAAGACAAAGAAATCAAAATCCAGATAAATGAATACCACAAGTTGCTTGAAGATATCAAAGCTGAAAGCATAACCTTGTCGAATGAATTCGTGTCTGAACTCTTGATCAAAAAACTTTCGCAATCTTGATGGAATTACAAACAATAACTGACGCACAGGCACAAACAGATGTCACTATCAGATCTGATCACCCACATCATAATTGAAGACTCAAACAGGAAGGAGTGTGTTGCTGCAAATGCCAAAACTTTGTCTGTCAAAGTAAACATGGTAGAAGACAAACCAGCTAAAAAAATGTATGAGAAAAAATCGGATCACAAAAAGAAATATAATAATAAATTCTCTCGTCCCAATGGAACTAACCCCATATTCAAGAAAAAAGATAATTGTTTTGTCTGTGGAAAGTCAGGTCATCATGCACCTTACTGCAAACATAGGGCCAAAAACGACTATCCTCCTAAGGCAAATCTAGCCGAAGGGGAAGATACCATTGTGGGAGTCGTTTCACAATTAAATCTTGTGACAAATGTGAGCAAATGAGTGGTAGACTTTGGGGCTACCAGACACATCTGTGCAAACAGAAATGTATTTACCTTCTACACAAGTGTGGAGGATGGAGAAGAACAAGTTTATCTCAATGACTCTAGGACAACTTTATCCTAGGAAAAGGAAAGGTTCTTCTGAAGCTCACATCTGGTAAAAATCTTGCTTTGAGTGATGTGCTACATGTGCAATCTATTAGAGTTAATTTGATCTCTGTAGCATTGTTAAGCAAAGTTGGGGTTGAAATGTCATTTGAATTTGACAAGATTGTTATGACAAAAAACAATGTTTTGTGGGGGAAGGGATATTGTGATCAAGGTCCTTTTGTATTGAACATTTCTAAAATTATTAATGAATCTGAATTTTCTACTTATATTGTTGATTTGTATGATATATGGCATGCTAGATTAGGACATGTGAATTATTCGTATGTTATGAAATTGCAACGACTCGGATTAATCAACATGCATGACAAAAAAAAATAGTAAATGTGATATATGTGTAGAATCTAAAATAATGAAGAAAACATGTCACTCTGTAGAACGTTAAACTGAACTTCTTGGTTTAATTCATACCGATCTTCCAGATTTAAAACAAATAATGTCTAAAGGTTGTAAAAATTATTTTGTAACATTTATAGAGGATTTTTCTAGATACACCAAAGTGTATTTAATTAAACATAAGGATGAAGCTTTTAACAAGTTCTTAACTTATAAAGAAGAAGTATAAAATCAATTGAATAAGAAAATTAAAAGAATTAGATCAGATAGAGGTGGTGAATATGTTTTATTTAAGGATTATTGTGTTAAAGAAGGTATTATTCATGAAGTAACCCCACTGTATTCACCTGAATCTAATGGAGTAGCTGAAAAGAAAAATAGGACTCTTAAAGAAATGATGAATGTCATGATTATTAGTTCTAATGCTCCTAATAATCTGTGGGGTGAATTTCTGCTTACCGCGTGGTTTTTGCTAAATAGGATACGATATAAGAAAATTGGTAAAACACCCAATGAGTTGTGGAAAGGTTATCAACCAAATCTGAAATACCTAAGAGTGTGGGGGTGTTTAGCTAAAGTAATGTTACCTGATCCTAAGAAAAGGAAAATAGGTTCTAAAACTTATGATTACATGTTCTTAGGATATGCGGAACATAGTGTTGCTTATAGGTTTCTAGTTCTTAATAGTGGTATAATTGAACGTAACATTGTAGTAGAGATGAAAAATGTTGAGTTCTTTGAACATATATTTCCTCTAAAGAGTAGTGGTACATCTGAAAAACCTATAGATAGTGCTAGTGATTCCATGAGTGAGGATGTTAGAAGAAGTAAAAGACAGAGAAAGGAAACCTCATTTGGAGATGACTTTTACACTTATCTAGTTGAAAATGATCCAATAAGTTTTTTAGAAGCTACTAGTTCTTCTGATGCTAAACATTCGGATAAGGCCATTAAAACTGAGTTTGATTCAATTAATAAAAATAATATGTGGACCTTAGTCGATCTGACTAAAGGAGCAAAACTCATTGGTTGTAAGTGGATCTTTAAGATTAAGTATCATCCTGGTGGATCCATGGAGAAATATAAGGCAAGATTAGTTGCTAAAGGTTTTACTCAAAAACATAACATAGATTTACTTTGATACTTTTTTCCCTGTTACTAGGATTTCCTTTATCCGTGTGTTGCTAGCCTTAACATTTATCCATAAGTTAGTAATTCACCAAATAGATGTTAAAACAGCCTTTTTGAATGGTGAACTAGAAGAGGAAATTTATATGTCTCAACCTGAAGGATGTGTAGTTCCAAGTTAAAAGGAAAAAGTATGCAAACTTTTTAAATCTTTGTATGGCTTGAAACTAGCACCAAAACAATGGCATGAAAAACTTGATAATGTTTTACTATGAGAAGGTTTTTTTACCAATGATGCCTAGATCTGAAAATGGTGAATGTTGCATTATATATTTGTATGTGGATGACATGCTAATTTTTGGTACATGCAATGATATTGTTTTTAAAACAAAATTGTTTCTTGGATCTAAGTTTGAGATGAAAGACATGGGTGAAGCAAGTGTGATTCTAGGAGTTAAAATTATAAGGAAGGAAGGTAGTATATTACTATCCTAAGAAAAATACACTGAGAAACTTCTTAAGAAGTTTGGTTACTATAGCACCCCTTATGATGCTAACTCTAAATTAAAGAAGAACAAAGGAGAATCTATTTCAAAAACTCAGTATGCTCAGATAATTGGGAGCTTATTGCATTTAATGAGCTTTTCTAGACTAAATATTGCTTATGTAGTAGGTAGAATGAGTAGATACACTCAATGTTCTAGTCATGATCATTGGGATGCGCTTGCGAGACTCGTGAAATACTTGAGAGGTACAATGGATTATGCTATTGAATATAGTGGATTTCCCACTCTGCTAGAAGGGTACAGTGAGTGGTGCAGTTACATGGAGATCAGCTAGGTAAACTATTATTGCAAGATCAATAATGAAATCTGAGTTTGTTGCTCTCGAGATGGTTGGTAGTGAAGCTGAGTGGTTGAAAAACTTCTTAGCAAACATTCCATTAGGAATGAAACCAACCCCATCTATATCAATACATTGTGATTGCCAATCGACAATAGCCATAACTAAAAATAAAACTTACATTGAAAAGACTGGGTATATACAATTGAGACATAATTTGGTGAAGCAGCTGTTAAAGAGTGGCAGCTGATAAAAAAATGTATATGTTTAGTGAGTGACAACAATGTATATTTGTATACCTAATTTAAAATATAATTAATGCACTTTCTTGAGTTGAGATGTTAAATATAAGATATTTTTATTACATCTTGTACTATGGTTAAAATAGGGTGTGGCAGGAGGCTGAAGAAAATGGAAAATAGAAAAGAGGTAAAAAATAAAAATTTAGTCAATTAATATTTTAAAAATAAATATTTTATCGTGGTTATGCTGTTATTAACATTAGGATATTTTTATCTTAAGACAAGTTTTTTAGTATTACTAATAACTTTAGACTTCTAGAAAATTCTTGAAAAAATTATGTAATATATAAGTTACGTCATATTTAATGCAAATCAGATCATAAATCCAGACAAATCATGTGACGTAATCCTACCACCTCCACCACTCCTAATCTCGTATATAATCTTGTTCCACCAAAAAAATCTTCTTCTTATTCCATAAATTTTCTTTTTTTTGCCATACATAACACTATAGATTATATTGAGTTCTACGGGATTGATTTAGTTTCTTTCTTTTTTTTAACTGTAAATAGATATATCCGAAAAATGTTTGTAGAAAGTTAATTTTTAAAAAAAAACAAATAATTTGATTATAATGAAACGAATGTGCCGATATAAAAAGCTATTATGTGTATATCATGTTGATGTTTTCCCTAACAACTTGACAATTTACTTGATACTCTTGTTTATGAGTCTTTTTCCTTTTCTAAATATTCCAAGATACAAATTTATTATACTCTTTATGAATTCTTTAGTTTAGACTTTAACGGTTGAGTTTTAATTGTGAATTACTTTAGCTGTTTGTAACAAATTTTGTATAACTTTAATAATAATATTAAGTAATTTTTATTTTTCACATATTTATCCTATGCTAATATTATTATATACTTGCACCATTTAAATAACATAATACACAAATTACAATTTTGTAAGATATAATACTTTTATTTAAATTTAATAAATTAAATTTAAGATTACATATATAATATAAAAATGAAAAAAAGAACGAGTCAAATCTCTTTGTTTATGACATTACAAACTATTAGGAGATCGACTTACGAGTCTTAACCCATTTTAGTATTGTAATTGCAATAATAAATTTTAAAAATTAAAGAATAATAGTAGAGATGAGAAATGTTGAATTTAAAAAGAAACTCATTTCTAACTCTCTTCTTTTCCTCTCTTATTTTCCATGTTTTTAAATAAGAAATAAAAGATGTATCTACTATCACCTAATATGCATGGAACACCTCATAGCTTTGACTAGTTACCCGTTAGTAGATCAAGGACCTCCTTCATCATTAATACCAATCAATGAATCATAATTTTATAATAATCAATACAAATGAAAACATATAAAATCCTCCAACAACTTTTCTTTAACATACAGGTAGGAGAGGATAAGATTTTCACCATGATGTAGATGCACTAAATCATATAATATGAATTATGCCACATAAATAAGAAGAATTTAAAAGTTTATAGAATTTATCAAAAATTATTTTAAAAATTATGTTGACCAATTAAACAATATTTAGTCTTTTTTTTATATCTAATTTATAGCGTATTTTAATAACAAATCATGTTTCTTATTTAAGGTTATTTTTCTAAATTTATTAATTCGTAATTTTACAATATTAATATTAATGTCCTTAAATACACATATCGTGATCAAACTTATACAAAACTTATGACACCACAATTTTCTAACCTCAGACACAGATGAATGAGATTTAGTTTAAGTCCAATTTTTTTGTTGTGTGTGTCTAATAGTCAGCTTGACAGCACACCATTAATATATAAAAATAAAATTGTAATATTAATATGAATAGAGAATATGTAATATGTAAAAGTAAAAATATATTGTCTAATAAATATTTGTTGAGAAAATGAAAATTGAACCTACGATTAAAGAGAGGTGGGTACGATAACAGTGTAGGGTGTAGTGTAGGTATGGTAGTGATCATGATGGCCCGCAAGTTAAACTCAAACCCTGGGCCTTCTTCAATTTCCTACTTTACAGTGGTTTCCGTGTGCTTAAGGGACCCTCCATTTTCAAATCAAAGCCTCAACCTTCCTGCATGTGCCTTTCATATTTCTTCATATCACTTTTCTAAACACTTCGCCAAAAATCAACACCACCAAATAAATGCTCAAAAAAGTCTCCTAATATTTAATCGCTTATTCACAATATTTCATGTTTTTAAAATTTAATTTATCAACAATTTTTTATTAGTGTTAAAACTTGTTAAGCAAAGAAGAATGTAAACTTTACCGTTAAATTTCTCTTGCTCGTGATCAAACAGTCCGTTCAAAGTGGTTTCTGATTGTACAGTTTCAACGGTCACAACTGTGCGTGTGGCGTATATTATTCACAGCAGACACGGTTGAAGCGTAAAATAAAATAGTAAAATCTAGAGGTTCAGAAACATTATCCTGATAAGGTATTCTTTTTTTTTACGCCACTTAAAATTTCGTTCGATTTATCTATTTATATATATATAGAGAGAGAGAGAGATAGATAGAGAGAGAGAGAGAGAGAATTGTTTAGTGTTCAGGGTTAATTAACTAGTTTTCATCATATGCAATAGTCGAAGAGTTATTTATGATTTCTAGTCATTAATTTTGAAAAACATTTTTTTAAGATGATTTTTAGTTATCGATTTTAAGGTTATTAATCTACTCTCTTAACGAGAATCCTAGTAACCAATTAAATAAATCACAATTTTTAAAAAACCGTTTTCATGGTCTATATATAGTAGAAAGTCTTTTATCTAAAGATAAAAGTGAGTAAATTAATAAAATATAGGAGGAAATTTTTATTTGTGACAGGTACAAAGATAGAAAAGATAGAACTTCATCATCTTATACACTATAACCCAAAAATAACTTTTAACCAAAACAAAAATTAAGGCTAATATAATAATTCCGAGTGAGACTATGATTATATAGAGTAAATGTGTTTAACCTATGAAATTATTCAATTGGAGTAAACATATAACACATGCTTAACTTTTCACTATTCAAAGAAAAAAAAAACAAATTTTGGATGATGAAAGATTCGAGTTCAGAGAAGTAACCCTTTAGTTACTTTTGCCTTGAACACATTCAAAGGGTTAAAATGAATTTTCAAACACAGATGAAACTTCCCTTTCTTATAGGCACACGTTATTCAAATTCAGACTACTCTTATAACAAATCCACGAAAACATATTCTTATAAATTTTAGAAAGTAATTATACGTATGTTTTAAGCTAATGAGTAAAATAGTTTATGTACTAATCATATTAAAAAACTACATTATTGTCTCGACATAAAAGTTTGTAAATTTAAATTTTTATAACAATCTTCTTAAAAATCATAGAAATAATATTTTTTTTTATTAATTGATAATCCATAATTTTTATCTTTAACACATTATTGTTTACAAAAGAAAAATGGAAAATATAAGATACTAGATGAAATTGATAACGCATAGTGTAATCCATAATCATCTTTAAAATATATTATCTCTAATTTCAAATAGCTGGTTTGGATAACCAAAATATTTGACCTTACTATTTGGGTTTAAAAATAAAAGAGTAAAAAAATATTATTGACACATCTTATCATAATTTTGAGTAAAAGTTTTTATTTATTAATGTTTTATCTTGTGTGCCTAACCAGACACGCGTAAATAGTTAATTCAGCGTTTTTAATAGAGAATATATAAATACACACGCAAAAAAAAAAACTGAATGTGATTCCTATTTTACATTGATCAGACCAAAACTTGATTTTTTATTTGTTAAAAAAGGGAAATATTTCTTTTATTGACTGAAAATATAAAATACTTTGCACTTACAGCAGCTCATATCCATTAAAGCTTATTAATGTGTGTAAACCGAGCATGCAGAGAGTGCATATTTCAGTCGTATTTTCACATTATAATAAAATTATGAAATAAAATCTAATTTTTAGAGATGAAAATAATTAGTTACAATAGTAATTAAATTAGAGACCATTTTAGAAATTAAAAAAATATTTTTAAATTAGTTTATATTATTGTTAAATATTTTTTAAATTGATATCTAATTAGCAACCAAAGTTTTTGCTATCAAATTTAGAAACTAAATAATTGGTAGTTAAAACTTTGATTGCTAATTAGATACCAATTTAGAAACTATTTAACTAGTTTAGAAATTTTTTTTTTTTTAGTTTCTAAAATGATTTATAATTTAGTTACTAATGCAACTAATTATTTGGTATCTAAAAATTAGTTTCTATTTCATGATTTTCTTGTAGTGTTAAAGACGAAGAAAGAGGAATGGAGAAAAAGAAGAGTTGAAGACGCTATATATATCTGAAGATAATAATATATCCTCTTGATTAATTCTCCAACAGGGTACATTTACGGGATCCTCCACCTCTGTGGGAAAAATGCTGATTTCTAGTACATTTACAATCTAAGCTACCACATAGTGACAATATTCTTGATGGTCCAATTCTGTGAGGTTTGAGTCTCTCTAAAATACAAACCCCATTTATAGATATAAAAAGAAAGAAAGAAAGAAATGGTGAAAACCGAGTAAGAGAAGCAGTGAAGCAGCTTCATCTTTAGCCGTTTTCTCCTCCTTAAAGAAAAAAAAAAAAAAGGAAAATGGTTCGTACGTGGTAAGTTCCTCATCGGAGCATGGAGGTGAGAGACTCAAAAACGTCTTCTTCGCATGGAATGGTGAGACCCTTTTCGTGATCGAAGCCGAACTCTTCTTCTGCCTGGTGGAGGAGCGTTTGGAACTCAGGGCGACTTAGGAAGGAAATTGGAACTATATATCTGCTTCTGTTTTCTCCGACGTACACAACAAAGTGACCCTTGGGCACGTCCAAGCGTAGGCCATGATCGTCTTTTCTCCCTAAGCTGGAACACCTCTTGAGGATTTGCTTGATGAGTGCTGCTTGTGGGAGTTTACCTGATTTTCTGAAAGCCATATTGTGTTATGGGTTTGGAGTGAAAAAGATTTAGGGACAGAATAAGGTTGAAGAGAAAAGTTGAAAGAGGTTGCTGTGAAAGGGAAAAGAGAATGTGGTGGTATTTATGGATAGGTTTGGGGAGAAAAGTAAGTGGTAGATTGAGAAACAGAGTCATGTGGGGTTGTGGGGACAAATGATTTAGCTTAGGGCCGTCTGGGGGGTCCTATGAGTGCTTAAGGGAGCTGAGAACTTCTCCTTGTTGCCCTTTCCAAAGACACCTTGGCCCCTCTCTACACACTTATTTTTTTTTCACAATATATATACACATATGTGTGTTTACGTTACCTAAAAATACCAGCATGAAACGTAACAATTTTTTTTTCAATAAAAAATAAAACAAACTGTTTAAATAAGATTTAATTACCTTATTCGTTTTTATATTTGGAATTAAATATAGAAATTAATTTTTTTTTTTAAAACCAAGTAGTAAATTGAATATTGACCCAAAAAAATTAAGTAATTAAATCTTTAAATAATTTGACTTATAATTATTTCAACTTAAAGTAACTCCTACTGTGGGTCTTACTTAATATTTTTTTTTTTTATAATGGTTATCATTGAAGTGATTCAGACTTTTCCTGATATAAAATCAGTTTTTTCCGAAAATTTCATAGGAACTAAAAAATGTGGAGTGCAGTGTTCATCAACTCAAAATAAACTAAGAACTCAACAAGTTACACCATAATGAGAAAAAAAAAAATAGATTTTATTTGATATCATGCATGAAAAAAAGTACGTTAAGAACTTGAAAGTAAGATTTATCGTCGCAGTTACTTTAACTATTGATTTTTTATTTGAAGTCTTAAATATGTGTTAAATGCTTAACAATTAACACTAATGCGTTATTGAATGAAACAAAATTTTATTTTGTAAATGAGATTAATAATTCAATAAACTGAAAAATTCGGTGTCAAGGAAAGAAATTGTCTCAAACAATAAAAAGATACCCGAATTTTTAAAAGAAAATTAACTTCAAAATTTGTTTTCTCTGTATTTTGTGCTTCATCCAATCAAGTTGTAATGAAATACAAAACTAATTCTTGCCCACATTGCATAGAATTTAAATGTGTTTTTCTTTATCTTTGATGTCCTTGATATGTGTTGAAGGGCATAAATATAAGTTTTGCCACTCTCTTCTCTCTTCTACAATATATTGTTTAAAAGAAATATTGAATCTAGACTTTAATATATTAACTTAATCTTATAAAATTAAGTTATAATATAAGAATTATTCACTTACACACTATGTTTTTATCAACACACTATGTTTTTATTATTTTTAATTAATGTAAGATTTTCAACCATCTACCTCATTCTCAAATACAAGAATATTTCTTGTGAAAATTGTGTAATGAGTAAATTCACGAATGAAAATCATACAAATTTTGAACTACATAACACTACTAGAATGCAATGACTTGGTTGTTAAAAAAGTGTAGATAAAAAAGATGTAATTAGAGCTAGTTAAACATACTCAAATGCGACATAGAATTCGAATAATACTAAATTCTATTTTATAGAATTATTTTATATAGTTTTGTGATTAAATATAGATACATTTTCAATTTTTTATGGAAATGGAGAATTCATGCTTGTACGATTTTAAAAGGAAGAAAACAAGATTTCTATCATTTTTACTTTGAAAACACGTTTTTTGCTGTTTTTTTAATCAAATTAGAAGGACTAGTATCTAAAAGCACGATTTTAATATTTTATTAGGCGAGTTGCATATTTTTTTCATTTTTTTGTGTTTCGTTTTAAAAAAAAAATTGTAATACAAAAGCGTGTTTTTTATTTTTTATTTTAATTATTTTCACTAGAAGATCATTATACTATTTGGAGTATCTTTATTTTTTAATAATCATTTTCTCTTTAGTCGTCCTTTGGAAACCCCAAACTAAGTCACCTTTACCACGTGACTAAAGTTTTAAGCACTTCAACAATTGTTGCAATTGTTGTTGCTGGTATAATTCTCATTAGGGTTTGTTTGGTGACTACCAATATGATGACACGTGATAAAAGACGATCAAATTATGATTGTTGAGAGAAAATCTCTTTGATCAAGTTAATCTTATAATGAAAAAATATCACTACAATAAAATCATCGAATAGAAATCAAATTTTAGAGACTAAAATAATTAGTTTTAATAGTAATTAAATTAAAAATTATTTTAGAAATTAAAAAAAAAAATTGATTTATAAATTAATTTTTATTATTGTTAAATAGTTTCTAAATTGGTATCTAATTAACAACTAAGGTTTTAATTATCAATTATTTAGATTCTAAATTTAGTAGTAAAAACTTTGGTTGTTAATTAGATACCAATTTAGAAACCATCTAACAATAATAAAAACTAATTTAGAAACCAAAAATTTATTTAGTATCTAAAATGTTCTCTAATTTAATCACTATAACAACTAATTTATTTTTTATTTCTAAAATTAATTTTTATTTCATAATTTTCTTGTAGTGGATATTTCTCTTCAACAAAAGTTTACCATCAAAAGAAGATAATATGAAGATTGAGAGGGAGGTACCAAAACATTACTTGATAGAGTCTTTTATTGGTGGTGGATCAATTGGTACAACCTACCAAACTGATTTTGAAGATGAGAACTTAATTACAGTGAATAGCCTTGAGAGTAATGGAAGGATTTTAAAAAAAAAAAATACTAAAAAAAAGTTCAAAATACAAGTCAACAAGAATGACTTGAAATAGGAAAATACTATTAACATAAAAGTCATGCCTCGGAAACATAATTTTTATTTATTTTGAATTTGTACATCCAAACGTAATTTATGCATTTTCATACAAAATTTAAAATTTACTTATTCCAGTAAATTTAATTAAAAATGACCCTCTTTTAATAAATTTATCCATTACTATACATAGGACAAAAATTTGATTAGTGTGTTACGGCTTAAGGATGGTGATGTGTTATTGTGAATCATCAAAGTAGTTTAATAAATACATTCCTTCAAATGACATAAACTGATAGTGTATTTTTTTTCAACAATTTATCTCTCCAATACTCTTCTATCAATTTCAGCTGTTGAATTTTCTTCCAACAAATACATACAACAAGAAATTTACTTATTATTTACTGATATTTATATACAAATATAAATCTTTATGTAATGTGTGATTTACATACTAATGTTCCAACGGAATTAGATTTATATGTAAATTGTTTATAAATATTGATTCTTTTGTATGTAATAATTAATAAATTTTGTATAATTTATCTGTATGAAGAACTTGTAGGTAAGATTGACGCGTTGGGACGAAAACATTTTTAAGGCTGAAATCCGTATGTAACGATAAGTCAATCCACACGTAAAGGAAGACATTTATTACATATAAATGTTACATACAGATTTTTATAAATTATTAATAAAAAATAAATTTGTAAAGGTTATCTTTCAGAGTCATTATTCTGAGCCATTATGTTTCTTTCTGAAAACTTAAACCATTGTCCAAATCCGAGCTTCTGAAACAATGGTGTGCCCAAAACCTAAAATTGTGAAGGTAAAATAGTGGTGTGCCCTAAGTAAAGGCGATGAAGCTCGATCAACGACCCCCTCAACACTACGCCTCGATAAGAAACTTCATTTCACTATCCTTGTAGATTTGTATTTCTGAAACTACTGTTTTTCTTTTGTTTTAGGTGTGGGAGGTGACCATAGCAAAAACAACCATTACAATGCTTGTTTAGAGAGACACAATTGTATAATCCCCTTAATTTGCTCTATTTCTTAATTTTAATTTTTCGTTTTTCTCATCAAATTGATTGTCCCCTTTCTAAATCCACTCTCTATGAGTGTCTTTAGGTTGCATTGGGAAAAATCCAAATTTTCAAAATCTTAGGTTGGAGTGTCTTAAACAGACGTAAGGTGAGGCAGCTACAATTTAATTTACATTTAGTAAGAATTTGTAATATCACCACCATTTTATAAGTGATTTTGTTTTCAATATTTCAGCATGCGTTTTTTAAATAAAATATTTAGATGTGTTGAATTTTTGAAACTCCCAGCAAATTTGGACATAAAAAAAAGCTTAAAGCATACTCATAAATTATCCACTTGTAGTGAAATCGAAACATAATTTCTTATAAATTTTAAGTACACAAGTCCTATACTTGTTGCTCTCCCCTCATTTTCCTTATTTCGAAAATGTTTTCCTTATTCTGAAAATGCACTTCTCCTTTTCTTGTTGTTAGTCAATTAATATGTTAGTCAGTTAATACAGTTAGTTGCAGTCCTTACTCTGTATATATGCTCTTATGCTCGTCTTGCTCAATGAGATAATAATAATAATATCATTCCTTTTTCATACATGGTATTCTGAGCCATTTTTTTCTCTCTCCCATCATGTCTTCTCCTTCTTCTTCCTCTTCCTCTTCTTCTTCTTCCCTCTCTGACCAGCGCATACCCATTCCTTCCGCTGTCCACCATTTTCAAACTCTTATCTCCCTCAAACTCACCGATGAAAACTTTCTTGTATGGAAACAACAGGTAAGTGCTACTCTACGTGGTCTTCAGCTTATGCATTTCTTGGATGGCACTGTCGTTCCTTTTGAGTTTCTGAATCAAAACAACCGCACCGTGGCCAATCCTGCGTATTGCACCTATCAGCAACAAGATCAACTTCTTGTAGCCTGGCTTCTTGCTTCCATGTCCTCCTCTCTTTTAACCAAAATGGTGGGTCTGGATTCTTCTGCTGCAATCTGGGGACGTCTGCTCACTCATTTTATATCACACACCCATGCCATGGTCAAGAAGTTTCGCCTTCTCCTAAAAACTCCAAAGAATGATAAATCTATCACCACATACATCACTGATATAAAGAAAATTGTTGATTCACTTGTTTCTGTTGGTTCCCCCTTGTCCACTGCAGACCATGTCGATGCCATTCTTGACGGGCTCTCTGCAGATTACGATAGTTTCATCACTTCCATTCTTTCTCGTCAAGACCCATACACGGTAGACGATCTTGAAGCCCTTCTGCTTGCGCAAGAAGAACGTTTTGAAAGGCACAAGTTGGCGCGTGACTCCATTCTTTAGGTAAACAATGTTTCCTCTTCATGGAATCTCAAAAACCAACACAAAAAGAAACCTTCCACCTATCCCTTTCATGGAGGCCGATCGCAACATCCCACTGGCTTTCTTCCACCCAGCCCTCGTCCACCTGTTCGTCCGCTTCTCCACCATGATGCGTCTTGGAATTCTGCAAAACCGATCTATTAGATTTTCCATATGACTGGCCACATTGCGGACACATGTTGACGTAGATATGATCCTCCTCCTACTCACTCTTACAATGCTAATTTTTCTCATTGTACATCTCCCATGGATTCTGATTCCACTCCGTCTTTTCTTGGCGTACCCTCCACCATAGAAGACCCTCTATGGTATCCTGATACGGGTGCCACACACCATATCACCAAAGACTCTAAGTTCTTTACTCACAAACAACCATATCACAGTAATGATGATCTCAAACTCGGCAACGAACAAGGTACATCTATTTCTCACACTGGTTATGCTATTTATACTGACCCCCATTCCCACACCATATTCAAACTTCATAAAATGTTGCATGTTCCTGCTATCACTAAAAATCTTATCAGTGTTGCTCAATTTTCCAAAGATAACAATGTTTACTTTGAATTTCATGCTAACCTTTGCTATGTTAAAAATCAGGAAACCCATCAGATTTTACTTCAAGGAGTAATTAAAGATGGGCTCTATGTGTTTCCGCCATCTCTTTCAACTCCTGCTCCCTCTGTTTATTATGCTTCTTATAAACCCAAGATACCTCTTTTACAGTTTTGGCATAACAGACTTGGACACTGTAATATTACTATTGTTAAGCATGTTTTGAATGACTGTCATATTTCTTATCCTTCTCAAACTCATTTTTCTGATCCATGCATACAAGGAAAGCTTCATCAGCTTCTTTTTCAGACCTCTGTAACTCAATACACTGAACCATTGCAATTAATTTTCATTGATATCTGGGGTCCTGCTCCTGTTTGTGCTTCCAGTGGTGCATGTTACTATATTTCGTTCTTAGATGCTCACACAAAATATACGTGGTTGTTTCTTATACATAATAAATCTCAAGCTTTAAATTCTCTTATACGTTTTAAAACCTTCGCTGAAAATCAGACTGGATTTAAGCTCCGTGTGATTCCAACGGACAATGCTAAAGAATTCTTATGTTTCAAACCTTTTACTCAACTGCATGGTATTTTTCATCGCCTCACTTGCCCCCACACACATGCACAAAATGGTTCATCGAACGTAAACACAGACACATTTCGGAAATGGGATTAACTCTTCTTGTTTATGCTTCCTTACCCATAAATTTTTATGGTGAAGCCTTTACCACTGCCACACATATAATTAATATCCTCCCCTCCCCTGTTCTTTAGAATAAATCTCCCTATGCTACCTTGTTTCATAAAGACCCGACTTACACTCACTTGAAAACTTTTGGTTGCGCCTACTATCCATTACTTTGACCTTACAACACACACAAACTGGATTTTAAATCTACATGTTGTCTGTTTCTTGGTTACAGCTTATACAACAGAGGCTACATCTGTCTTTCTCCTACGGGTAAGGTATATATATCTCGTAATGTTGTTTTTAATGAAGACGTATTTCCTTACACTAAACCTGAACACAACTTCACTCCCACCACTATCACGCACTCTGATTCTAACTGCTTAAATCATCACATAACTGTTATTTCTAAACCTGTTGTTATTCCTACGTCTGCTCCTCTCACTAACTCTGATTCTTCTCCATCACCCATGCTGCCCATATCTTCCACTGCCAATGAACTTTCCAACACCCACTCCATGACAACTCGCTCCAAGAGCGGTATCTTCAAACCCAAAACCTTCCTGACTCACACCACCTCAACATCTCACATCCCTACCTCCATTAACGAAGCTTTAACTTCCCCTCAATGGCTTCAAGCTATGACAAATGAGTATAATGTCCTCCTCACCAATCATACTTGGTCTCTAACCTCCCTTCCCGCTGGTACAAAAGTTGTTGGATGTAAATGGTTATTCAAAAACAAATAAAATGTCGACGGGTCTTTCCAACGTTACAAGGCACGACTGGTTGCTAAGGGCTTCAGTCAAACTGCTGGGTACGATTACACTAACACCTACAGTCCTGTAGTTAAACCTGCCACCATTTGCCTCGTTCTATCTCATGCTATCTCCCATCACTGGCGTATCCACCAAATCGACGTTAACAACGCCTTCTTGAATGGCGACCTCAATGAAGATGTTTATATAACCCAGCCACCAGGATTCACCTCCACCTCTCCACATTTAGTATGCAAACTGCACAAAGCCCTTTATGGGTTAAAACAAGCTCCGCGAGCATGGTTTCATAAGCTAAGTGCAACTCTTAACTCTCTTGGTTTTCATTCAACAAAAAGTGACACGTCTTTATTCGTTAATTTCCATTCCACATACACCATCTTTATTTTAATATACGTGGATGATATCATAATTACAGGGTCTTCCCTGGCAACGATTCAATAGCTCATATCCACTCTCAGTACGTGTTTTGCTCTTAAAGATTTTGGTCCTTTTCAGTTTTTTCTTGGCATTCACGTAACTCATCTCTCTACGGGTGGCCTACGTCTATCACAACAACAATACATCATGGATTTGCTTCGTCGCACTAACATGCATGCTGCCAAACCTCTTCCTACACCCATGCAAACCAACCTTCGCCTCCAAAAGGATGCTTCCTTTGCCATGCACGATCCATCTATGTTCCACTCCGTTGTCGGTGTCCTACAATATGTGCTCATTACTCATCCTGAACTATCCTATGCTGTAAACAAGGTGTGCCAATTCATGCATAGCCCACAAGATCATCATTGGAAAGTTGATAAATGGATTCTTCGATACGTAGCCGGTACTCACACTCATGGTCTGATTCTTCAACCCAACCCCTCTCCAACTATATGTGCCTTCAGTGATGCTAATTGGGGCAGCAATGTAGATGACCGCAAATCTACCATAGGCTACTGCGTTTACTATGGTCGCAACCTCATTGCATGTGTTGAATCAAGTGTGATCAAAAGCTTTGAAGAATTCAAATCCTAGCGTTTGATGGAAGGCTGAAGTTGTTTGGAGTTGCTGCTGTGTTTTAATGTAGGATTTGGGTAGTTTATCTTTGTAATCCACTCTTTGTTGAATCTAAAGCTTAAGTGTTTTCAAATCTTTTAAGTTTAAAGTGTTTTTTAAACTAAGTGAAAAACAACCTGTTGTTTTGTCGAAACAACCGATTGTTTTACACTTAAGTGTTTTTGCAAAGGTTGAAAACTGTTTTGGTTGGTTGACTTGCTGTCAAACCAAAACAACCAATTGATTCGCTCTTTCAATCAATTTTTTGTTTGAAAATCCTAACTGAAACTGTTTTGTTAGTTAAGTGAGCTTTAAATGATTTTATAACAGAATGCGCTCCTGCTTTAAATGCTTTGACCATTCTTTGAAAGCTATAAATAGTTTGTTTAAGTTTTATAACAAACAATTAAGATAGAAAAAAAGTTTTGAGTTTTTCAAAGATTGCTTTCAAGATTTGAGTTTACACCTTTGAGCTTTGGTTTTCTCAAGAGAGAGTAGAATAGGATTACATCTGTATTGATTTCAGTTCATTCTGTAACAAGTGTAATTCGTTATGAATTCTTTGTACATTCTGGTGTTGTAAAGCCAAGAAGGGTTGTGTGCTCTTGAGGTTGTCAAGATCAACATTCTTGGTGGGTGTGCTGAGCCAAAGGAAGTGTGTTTCTTGAGGGGATCAAGGTCAC
>Ga0123342_1002368_pt1 | contig 31326 bp, 18 predicted proteins | sample Turbeawhitnodule_FD_89960 | JGI IMG/M metagenome (GOLD analysis project Ga0123342, IMG submission 89960) | Root nodule microbial communities of legume samples collected from Mexico - Turtle bean Mexico white nodule | ecosystem: Host-associated > Plants > Roots > Nodule | place: Mexico: Nepantla... | reverse complement strand
CTGTTTCTTGGAATAACTCTCTGTGAAGTTAGACCTTAGGGTTTTGATCATAATCATGAAGCAGGTGATTATCGCAAGCAAAGAAGGCCAAGAGCTTTGAAGATTTGACAACAGAAGAAATGGGGTGTAACCCATGATTTGGAAAAGTTTTGTAACTGAAAAAGGAAGAAACTAAGGAGAAGTACTTTGGCTAATGTTTTTAGAGGAAAAGTTTATGATAAATGACCAAAACTTGATGCCTATTTATAGCATTGCTAAAGCTTCTGACTAAATATATGCATTATGATGTTAAGTTCTCTTGGTACGGGATATCGCGTAAAAAGCCTTGACACAGAAGACGCGTGCATGGTCAAAATATTTTGGATTTGCATGGAGAGGTAGTGTACATAAAATGTGTTTTTCATGTTGTTGCTTTTTATTATTTTTTTTATGGACGTCAGCTTGGCCTGGCACTTTATTATAGTGTGGTTTGATTAATATTATTCTTACTGTTTACAAACCCAATTCAATTAACAGTGTATAACTAATTACTTACACAGCTGTATTATGCATTTTGCAATTCATGCACACCCTTTACACACTACAGTTCTTAAATATATTTTTTATATCTTTTGTTTTTTTCTTATAAAACATGTTTTTGGACATGATTACAGTGAGGTAAAAAGTTGATATAGCCTCGAGCACACACATATATATGGTTTTAATCATGAACCTTTTTCCCTTGGATCAGAGCTTGTGCGATCCAAAGCTTAAGTTCAATTTGATATTTTCTGAGGATGAAGAATTCCAGGAGTTTTAATCTGAACAATAAATGGAGTTTGATTCTTGTATGTCCAACGTTTAGTGGCAGAAGTAATATGGAACTTTTCTCTATGAGAGGTAGCATTAATCCAGTTTGCTATGAGAATCCAAATATATCCCTATGCCCTTTTTCCACATCTCTAAAACACTAAAAGGTGGACAAACCACTACAGGAAAAAGTTATATTAACAGGTGGACAAACCACTACAACAAAAATTATATTAACAGGTTTATTTTCACATCAAGTTAAAACTTTTATTAACTCATTTATCTAGGGTCGGAGGTTTTTTTTCTTTAAATCATCCTTAGGAAACGTGTTTTTTGAAAAAATTTTAAATTTTAGGAAAAGACTTTCAGAACTTCGATTAAATATCAGGAGTTTAAGAATTTCCGTAAAATACCATAGGTTTCAAAACCTTCGTAAAATACTATGAGTTTTATAATTTTCGTAAAATGACTTGCCTTTTGAGATAAACCCCATTTTTCACCATCTCTAACAATTCTTTTTTTTTTCTCAACAATGAATAAATTAAATAATTGAGACACTTTAGGGGTGTCTCAATCCTTTTACCTTAAAAAGTTCTTTACCAGCTTCCTGTACTCCAAACCAATACTAGACAGCAAAATAAATATCATAAAGGGCTCATCCCCTAACAACACCCCCAACTAAAATACATCTTTTTGATAAAATCCCTATTATACATATCACATAGTTTCTTATCTTTGCTATCTTTCTATTACATTCAGTTAGATTCATAGTTTATTAAGCCAGTTTACCCTCCTTTATGTTAATCATTTCGTACAAAATACAAATATACATTTGAGTCAATATTATCTATACTTTCATTCCATCATGTGACTCGTGTTTTCCTCCCTGCAAACCACAAAAAAAAATTATCTACTAAAGAGATAAAGTTAGTAATATCAGTCCGAACAGTTTATTAGACCATATACTTAATTGGTTCCTTCACTAAATACCACTACTGCTCCTGTTAAGCGAACACCCTTATAAATAAACATTACCCAAAAAATTGCAGCCTACCTAAACAATATCTCATAATCTCACACTGTCCTTTTGCCATCTATTTCACCTTCCCTTTCTCCTCTACTTACTGAGAGATCTCAAGCATTCCTTAGGGTCCATATACCATTGGGGGTATGTAATATCAACTGTATATTCTTGATTAGATATCCATGTACACGCCTTGAGTTGTGCCAACGTGAAAATTTTTGACACAATCTACTCTGTCATTCTTAAAGATAACTTGATTCCTTTTTCCCATATTTCCCCTACCACCGCTATCCACATACAACCTCACATCCTGTTTATCTTTGGTGTTGCCCATCCTAACTTAAATGACTCAAAATTGACTCTAGCATCCCAATGAAACGTCGTACTCATCCCTATCCACGCGTTGCACATATACCAAACCCTCCATGCAACTTTACACTTCAAGAAGACATGGTTGTATGTCTCCTCTTCTTCTCCACACATAACGCATGCGTTATTATCCATATCTATCCCTCTCTTTTACACATTAACCCTTGTTGGGAGTCTGTCTGCCAGAACGCGCCAATCGTCATCTTAGAGGGCAGTGCTTTAATACTCCAGAAAAACTCATATAAAGACCTCAATTCCCCTTCTCCCTCTGTCTTTAGTACCTTATACGCTGAGCTGACCGTGTAGTCAAGTTTTTCATCGGGCTTCCAGAGCCAATAATCTCTAACGATCCTCCTGACTTCTCTCTTCCACCACTGTTCTCCAGCACAGGCTCAATGACCGTCCACGACAGTCTTAGCAAAGAATCACAATTCAGTCACACTTATGTCTGTATCTAAGAAGAAGAAATACTAAATAAGGCATTATCTTCTTTTTATTCCAATATTGTTTCTTCCATCACCTTACTCCCCCAACTTGTATCATAAGTCACTCTTACCTAACTCTATAACAACCAGTGTTTATTACTGCTTTATATATTCTAAATAATTGCATTATCTATCACATGTGAATTTCAAAATATTGCAAGAATATATTGTGAGGAGAAATTAATTTTATTACTTCTCACTTTCACAATGAATTAATTATTAGATGCATTTTAAAATAAATGTCTTAATTTAAAATATTTCAAAATTATAAGAATTAAGTATTAACAATTTATAACTAAAACTAAAATTACACATAAAATATACCTACATCAAAAGTTAAAACAAAATATTTTTTTATCAACAACAAAGAAGAATAAGTATGGAAGTATTAGATACTCCAACTCATATTGAACGAGAATATTCTGCAAATGATTACAAATGGCAAAAATAGATAAGTCTATTTCGTCGCACCCTTATGAATTAGTCCCTTTACACGGTAAGATGTGGTTCATCTTAGTTGCACATCAATCCCACACAAAGTATAAACATTACATTTAGATTGCATTGCATTTGTCTCCCAAAAATTCACCCAAAAGGAATATATGAGTAGCACACTAGTACACCACAGTATTGCGGCTTCAAAATACCTCCCATAATGATCAATGGATAAGCACGGATTACATTGAATAGCAAATAGGCCCTGCATGAAAACAACATAGCAAAACACATTGGGGCTTCTTCATAAAAATAAGGAAAATACCATCATCCTAAAATAGTTTTTTACAGGATTGAAACATTTTTAAAATACTCAAATGTCATTTATTTTATTTTTTCTTGAAAAAAAATTTGAATTGTTTTATTGATATTTTAAGTTTTTTATTTAATAATATTATCTGAAAAAATGTTTAGTTTGTTGTTTTAATCCGTTAAAATTGAAAATATTTTAAAGTTATTAGTAAATAATAAAAAGAATCCATGCACTTAGTTTTTTATAAATTTTACTTTTTATTTTACTTATACCAAATTTTATTAAAAATAAATTAGCACATCCAATGAAATTCACATTTTTACAAGTTTTGTAAAATCTTAATTTTACTAGTTTTGAATGTTTTAAAATGTGTAATATATATTTAAACTTGTATGAGATTACAAAATGGTAGAACTGTAATGTTCACTAAAAAAAAACATTTGGTGACTTGATTTTGGATTAATATAAATATGTGTTTTGCAAACATAGTTTACGTTAAAAAACTTTTAATCTAATAATATTTTTTAATTAAAAATGTCAAGTGATGTAGTGTTTAGGGAGGTAAGTTATACATTGCAAGGTTTCATTTTAATCATAACAAAAATTTATTTCAAAATACGTCTCAAACTAATAACCCATACACTTTCCCATGTTTCATTTGATTAGACTAATATCACGTTTAAAAACATGTGATTCCTTTGCAAATAAGCACTTATATCACGTTTAAAAACATGTCATTCGTATGCACCACACATTTAAAAAAATTAGATCTCCTATTCATGCACTACACCATTAAAAATATTAACTCTCCTATTCATCACCGTCGAAAGCCATTTCTCTGTCCAGATTCACCTTTTTCATTAATAAATCTGATAATCAGAAAATCTACGACAATAATATTTTGCGACACTTAATTGATGCTGATGATTAACCAATTGAATAATTGGTAGGTAGTAATGAGAAACACATCACAAAATTAGTTGAAAAGCTAACTAAAATTTCAAATTTTAAAAGCTTAGAGATTAGTTAATTAATAGTTGGTACGAGGCTGACTGTAAGAAGGGGTTGGAGTTTACTTTGCTTCATCCACTATTAAATTATGTAAGCTATATGTATGGAAAGATGTTTATATGGAACCAGTTGCAAACAAATCACAATCTTGATGAATAGATATATGTACTAAGAACACGGATATCTCACACAATACAAACATAAACACACAGATATATATAATCTTTAAAATGTAGGACACGGAGACACATATATATATATATATATATATTATAACTATAAATTATATAAATTAACAGTAAATATTTATGTGCATAAGTATGTTTTAAAATTTATTGAGAGCAAGGAGATGTTTTTCATGACTGGTTCAAAAGAATTTGTTCCTTATTTTTATAATCATAATAAAAATTTATACAATAAATTTGAGTTTTAAAAAAATTATTGTATTTATACTTTCTAAAATTGTGTTAGAACCGTGTTAGAATTTTAAGAAATCCAACAAATATTTTTTGAATTTAACACTTCACCGATAAGTGTCGTACGAGTATTGACACCGATATATGTATCAAACACGGACACGCAGATAAATGTTCGAGCCTCGCATATGTAATATTTATGATAAAGGTCAGATAGATATTTGGTTTTACAAAAAGGCAGTCTGAAAAAATAGAGAAAGGAAATACTAATAATTTTTTAAAGATAATTGGTTAAGTAATCATATTGAAACAAAAAAATATGCGAGGAGTATTGAATATCCAATAGTAAAACGAAATTTGTACTGCAAGTTGAAGTTGGTAATTTGCCTGATAATGATTAGAAGGCGAAATCTTGAATGGAGAAGTAGTAAAACAAAACAAAAAATGCAAGTAAGCCTTAAAAAATTGTATGATGATTTAAATTATTTCTTATAAATTAAAAATATTATTTATATATTTAATAATTAAATAAAATAAGCATTTATTATACTAAAATACTACTTATAAAAAATGCATAATTTCATATAAATTAATTTCTATACACTACCAACTAATATCAACAATTGAAAAAGATATAAATATAATTACTTTAAAATTATAAAACTTCTCATATACAAGAAATTATTATTTAATTAAAGTGAAGATATAAAAGCAAAATTGTAAACGTGTCTTAAGTAATGAATTGTAATTAAATTAAGATGATAATATAAAATTAGCCGTGGCTAAAGAATTTACCCGTGCAAATTCTATGCATGATCGTGACAATGCTTTTAGGTGGTTGTTGTTGTATGACCTAAAGTATATCTCAAACAACAATAACACGTGTTAATTCTTAAAAAAAATGTATGCGTTAATCAATTCTTTGCAAAATTTATGTAATTACAGATTAGTTTGCAATTTATGAATTTCATAATAAATTAACATTTTAGTTTGTGTATGTACATCATAAATATTTATAGCTTGAAATTAATATTTATAAAATGGGATATTTTTTAGAATTTAACCTATGATATAATTAACATTTATGACAAAAAATAATTTAAAATATATAAATTATATTTTTAGTTTTAATAAAAACTAAAAATAAGATTATTTTGTTGGTGAAGATTATTTTGTTTATGTTTACGAATTTGTAAGTCATATGGTTGAGTAGTAGACTTTTTAATAAGAATTGAAACATTCTTGAAATGTTTTCTTTAATTAATTGATTTTTTGTTGATTAAAAATAATGCTTATGCTAATCACTTCAAAACAGTTAAAAAAAGTCAAAGCCTGAATGTTGCCGTAGAACAAATAATGACTAACAAATTCTCTTGGTATGTTGAGAATTAGGAATTTGTGAGCACATGTGGATGTGAGGATACATGCACAAGGACTCGCTGCACAAAAAATCTCTTTTTGATGAAAGTGGATTCATAGAATAACTTTGAGAATTTCTCTGACCTCAATGTAAACATATAAAATTTAAAGAAAGAAACACTATACTTTTGCTGTGTTTTTTTTTTTTTTATTATTGTTTAAGCTGAGAATGATGCAGAAATAGATTTAGGATAATATAATTTTTGTTACTTATAGATAAAGGTGTTTTTTTATATGGATTGAAATATCCGAGTATTTTCATTTATATTAATTTTTATTGTTAATTAAAAAAAATGAGGAATTTGTGTTTAGAGTTTTAGTTATGATTATATTAAAATTCTTGTATTGTATTTTTTTTATCGACAAATAATAAATAAATATTGAATATTTGAGAAGTACTCCAATTATGTTACAAAGAGAACCTTTCAACCAAACCTACAAGATCCAAGAAAATTATATACTCTTGTGTTTCAAAATCAACATCATAATAGTTCTTCCAAAACTACATAAAGAACCAACTGTTAAGAAGTCTTATTCGTATATACTTAGTTACTCCTAGGGGTGGTCATGGATTGAATTTTTCAAAATCTATTTTAGATTCAATCTAGATCCAAATCCAAATTCATTTTCACTAGATCAAATTTATTTGGATTTTTTTCAATTCCATTTAAATTAGATTAAATCTATACTAAATTCACTTTGTTAATATCAACTTGACATGGGATCAACTCAACTTAGTCTTGGTCAACTTGACTCGACCTGCACAACCCGACTCAAGTTGACCTAACCCAGCCCAACTCGACCTGGCCTAGGCCGACTTGGCTCAACCTGACTCGATCCAACTCAGCTTGACTTGGCTCCACCAAAACCTAGGCTGAATAGACTAGATCTAGGCTTGAGTCGACTTAGTTTGACCTTAGCCCACACTAACTCGACTCGACTTGGATCTAGGCCGACTCGACTCGAACTTGGTCAGGGCCGACTCGTCTCAACTTAGGCCTAGATCGACTCAGTTGACTGGACCTAGGTCCAGGACAATGGGGCTTGACATGGGTTGGACTTAAAATCCAATTCAAAATTCATTTTGGATAATCAAAAAATGTATCTAATATATATCTAATCCAAATCCAATTAAATAAATTCGACTTAAAATCCAAAAATATGGATTTAGTTATAAGATAAATCTATTTTAATGAACTCAAAAATAATATGAATTTGGATAATTATGAATTAAATTTGAAAATTTAGATTTTTTATCTACTTTTAAGTATGCGATAACTTTATACCAAACATATATATATATATTCCATAGTATGTGGAATGTGGAAAAATCATCTCAAATAATCACATTTATAGTACATGGTCTTAAACAACCTTAAACTCTCACTTCATTTATAAAATTCTCGGTGCTAATAAGAAATAAAAAGTTTTACCAGTCATAATCATCAAATCTAGCTAGCAATTGTAGTGGTGTTAAAAAACTAAGAAAAAAACCTACAAGTTGTTGTGTTACACGTTTATTAATTATTTCCCAAATTTAAACCATGATTAAAGGAGTTACAAAGATTGGGTGGGTGTAAAGCATTCAAAAGTTATTGATCAATATGAACCCTAATAATTGAAATTCATATAAGCAAGTTGAGAAGAAAAGTAATTGACACCAATTTTTGCAATATTAAAACCCATATTGGCTTCAACTTTTTAATTAAAAATTTGAGGGTTCATCTGAGACCTAGTCAACATGGAATTAGGATAGATACACAGCAACAGAAAGAGTAGAAGTATATTAAATTAAGGGAAAGAGTAGCAAGATGAACTTTTTCTTAGATTTCCCATAAAGTTCAAAGATACATATCACACACAATTGGATAAAGGATTATGATTATACATATCACACACATTATTTAGATAAACACAAATTTTTCTTAGATTGAGACTTTATCATTTTAAGTGTGTATGCTTGACAGAATATCAATGAGAAGAGAGAAATTATGACTATAACCAAATTTCACTCAGATAAGTTGAATGACCTCTAGAAAAATATAGTAGGTACTAATTCATCACACAGTTATTTTTAAACAAAAGTAAGTTATTAAAATTTAAATGAAAATTATTCAAAACAAAAATAACTTAATTAATAGTTAGAAATTCAACTTTTACTATTCAAAAAAATAGAAAAGATGTTAACATTAATCATAATTATATATATATGATACTCATCAAGATTATATAATAATGTCTCTACAAGGAGTATCAGTGATGGGATTGGTTAACAATAAAAAGGGATTATTTGAAAGGAAAGGGATTTAAGTTTTTTTTTCTTAGAAAAGGAATATATGAAAAAGAAAAGGACCATTAACCAAGTGGGTTTAAGATAAAACAAAGACTTGCTATTGTCACTACCTCCATTTGATTCCTTAAACGCTCCAACCTTTTTCCCTTTTTTATTAAATATCTTTAATGGAAGCAAACTTTTACTGTGTACTTGTTTTTGGCAGAATTAACACTTTGGAATCTTGTTGTTGTTGTGTTATGAAAGGTATGAATTCAAAATATATAATAAAAGCAAGTTTTCACTGTGTTAAATTGTAGATTTAAATATATTTTTAATTCTTATAAATAAGTCAATTTTGTATTGGCCCCTTAAAAATTAAGGTGACAATTTCCCTTGGTGTTAACAAAACATGTCTCATAAAATAATTTTAACTAAATACCAAAACTGTATTTTTTTTGTCTTTTCTTTTTGGGGTTTGGGGATGTTAAATAATAACTTTGAGGTTACCAATAATAAGGCCCGAAAACACACGGGGTCTCCAATTACCAAAAGACAATTACTTACTGCACCTAAATAAGTTTATACTTGTATACCGAATTTATGTGAAATGACAAAATGCTCTAAATAAAAAGGGTGCAAATAAAATACATTCCAGAACTCCCTTTCCAGAACATTTTTCTAAGATTTAAATTTTAATAACTTTTTTTATTCTGGAATTCTTTTTCAGGATATTTTCCGATTTTCTCTGAAACATATGTTTTACATTTCTAAATAAAATTTTAATTTTCTAATTTTATTTCAGAATTTCATTTTCAGAACATAATAATCTATTACGATATTATTTTTTCATAATGTATTTTTTTTAATTCCAGAATTTTATTTCTCGGATGAAAGATATTTTTAAAAATTTAAAAGTGTATAGGGTGAAAGTTCAAAAAAGTTGAATGTAGGAAGAATTTGCCTTACCAAAAACTAGGCTACTTCATAATGACCAACACGAGATCTACTATTAACACCCTAACTTTGTTATTTAAACCCAACCATGAAATTAGTCCCCTATCCCACCTCTCTCTATTAAAAAAATATAAAAAAATTATATAATTTATTTTTTAATTTATATATAAATATTTTTAATTTACATATAAACTCATTTAATTTCATTTTTTCTTTTTTCTTTTTCTATTTTAGAAGTCTTTATGTATAGAAGCAGTTTTTACACATGTAACCTTATTTCTTCATTTATTTTCGACCGGCCTTACACACTTTGGCTACATATGATTGTCATTATTTTGAATGGACGTAATTAACAAGCCTGCTACAGCTTTTACCTTCTCATTCCGTTCTCTTAAATACTTCTGTCACACAACTTCATAGCTAAAGCATTCCTTTCACACTCTCTGATCTCAATGGGCGATGAACACATGAAGACTCTGCAGGCAAAGCCAAAACTAGGACTTGAAGAACTCTACCAAGGAATCCCTGATGAGTCTGTTAACCTCACCTTTCAAGACCTACCCAATGTGATTTCATCACACCACACAAACACTACAATGCCCACAACCACTTCAGAACATGTTTCTGGAACTGCTGCAACCAACAATAACCCCTCAAAGGTACCATCACCTTCTCTTTCCACTGTGCCTAGTCTTGACTTCGGAAAGGGCTTGGAGGGACTCAATCACAGCCCTCACCACCATAACCACAACAATCATCGTCGTCAGCATCAAGATTTTGGCCACGGAGTTGGTGACTCATGGGGTCATTTTAACCATGCAAGTGGTGGTGCAGCAAGGGCTCAAATTAGCAGGGCCAGTGAGTATAGCATGAGCTATGATGGCATGAGTGGTGAGAGTTTTGCTTCTGGGAAAGGTGGATCTGTTCGACGAAGGAGGCCAGGGATTCCTCACTCTACTATCTGCACCATTTGCAGTAACTATGTTTATCTTTTCAGGACTAGATGCCTGGTATGTCTTTGCATGCACATTATTTATAATTCAGTAACTAGATAATGGAAAACGTCTATAGTAAATTACACTGATATTTGTTGTGTTTTAAGATTCCACACATTTTTCTGCCTTTTTCTTTTCATGCTTACAGCAATATAGATTACAGTGTAAGGTTTTTTAAAAAAAAATAAGAGGATTGATGCATGGAATAATGAAAAAAGTTTGACAAAAGCATTAGAGTATCATGCATAATTTACAACAAATTACAAACTTACATTCTTCATATCTTTAACTTTTATGTATTGTCTACAAGAATGGACTGTAAAGTTGAACTTTTATGTTAAGATGTTTCTGGGGTATGCAGGTGTGTGGTAGGGTTTATTGCAGGCAGTGTGTGGAAATAGGCATGGGAGAAATGACAGAAGGAAGAAAGTGTATTGAGTGTCTTGGACTGAGATTCAGCCAAAGGTAATGATAAATGAACTGTTTTCTTAAAGAAAACAAGAGAAAACAACAATTCTACTGTAGACAACGAAGAAACCATGAGTTCATGCAAAAATTGTTCTAAATCAAAACATCAAGATCAATAAATGTTTTTTTAACTTGCTAGTGTCATATATCTGCTTTAAACCTAGAATAGTTTATATTTTTATATTTCAATTAGAATAAACTTATAGTAGATTTTTACATTATAATTTAATTATGTGTATTATTCAATTTTCTACACTAGTATATCAAAATTATTATTATTTTAATTATACAAAATGTTAAATAAATCGTGAATTTAGTCCGTAAGCATAATGTTCTCTAATCCTTAAATTGTTGAAATTATATAAATAGTATTTAAAACATGAAATATTTATCAACCCAGACACTGAATTGATATATTTCATTAACATTGAGAAACTAATATAAAGTTTTTTTTATATTTAAGAGACTGTGTAATATAATTTCTAACACTTTCATCTACTAATTATGTAATATTATTAGTTAAAGAATTATTTACGAAAGAAAGTAATTCTTCAAAACGAAAATATCATGGTATATTTCCAACATGTTCATGGTCTTGGAAATTGTTATTATATATGATTGGTGACACAGGTACATAGAGAGAGCAGGGATGGTAGGGTGTTGCAGTTGGAGGTATCCAAGCACATTGAAGCATGCTGAGCTTACATGGGCTGAGAAAGGACCAAGGAGGAGTGGTGACAGAGGCTATGGTCACCATAGCATGGCCTCCTCAAGACCTAGAAGGACTCCTCTTTCCATTGCCAGCACTGAACCCTCCCTTGTCATGTCTGCAACTCATTCTCCTTTCTCAGCTCATTACAACCTCCCTCTTTGAAACCAACTATAAATATTAATATACTACAATATATTATAATTAACACATCTCATGGTAATTTGTTCTTTCTGAATTTGTTTTATCTTACATTGTCTTATGCTATTGTTTCATTCTATTTGTTGATTCTATTTGAATTGAAAGTTTCGCTTTTTATCAATATGTGTCTTTTCTTGTTGTTACTGGTATCAATATAGAGCAACTGGCATCAAAATAATCGCCAACTATCTTGTCTGTCAGCATCTCATTGCATGGATCAAATTGATAAAATGAGAAAATGTTCATATATTGAAAGCTTGTTAATGCCGGCTATATATATATAGTGCCTTGTTCGATCAATATTTTTTTTCAAATATATGTTGCTGCCTTGTTCTTTCTGTTATTACATTTGATGTATTCTTACAAACGAGTTCCATTTTTCTGTCCTTAGTGTGTGATATTACATACAAATTCCAGTGCTCTATATCTACAATAGATTTTTTTATATTTTTCATGAAATATTAAAAATTACAGAGAAAAAAAGTATACAAATTTATTTCTTATAATTTGTTAGAGAAAAGTTGTAAAAAATCATAAAATATAAAAAAAAAATTCTAAGGGTACCACAATTTTTTGTTTACTGTACATTTTGTATGCTGATTTGAAGAGAAGAAGGTTTAATTTGAGGACTCTCCCTCTCCTTTTGGAAGCACTAAACAGGCCATAGGTGTAATATTATGAAAATGATTTTTTTTTCTCAAGGGACCAGATAATTATTCATTAATAAAATTAAATAACTCAATCATATCAGTAGATGTAGAATGGTCAGTTCTTGATTTATAGCTGCAGCAGAGTGTTCTCGATTTTGAGCCTATATAGGATGCAGGAGGATTGTTGAGCTTTTTATCTCTAAACAGCTCTGTCATCCCAACAAACCATTAAAAATATATATCTTCCAAATTATAATCAATATATCTTATGTTCAATTGAATGAACAGATAGGTTTGTACTAAGCTTAGTAGCCAAAATAAATAAATAAATATTTATATAATTTTTTTTTTCCTAAAAACTATAACAGGAACTGTGTTGATGTCCAAAAATTAGTTTAGAATTCTCGAACATAATAAAATCTCAGCATTAACCTTCTAACATTGATAGAGCGAAGTTATGGTCAGAGAATCAGTAGGTGCAATACTGTAGTTATATATATATTATATTAGACAAAAAAAACATATCAACAATTTAGAAGAGAGAATATTAACATTGATCACAGTGATAACTACAATAGTAATTTGCAGCAATAGTAAAAAACCAATGCAGTGTATGAGAAGAGGATTAAGACATAATAGATCTGGGTTTGATCTTAATTGGGAGACCCATGGAGGGATATGGCATTGGTTGACGGGTAATTGGTTCCTCTGGGTTTACTTGAGACCATTCATACAGTTTCACGAAGTTGTGAATGGTTATCAAGGTCTCAATCCTGGCAAACTCGTTTCCTATGCAATAATGAATCCCTGCACCAAATGGAAGGTAAGAATAAGGTGGAATTGGCTTTGTTGGATTCTCAAAACGCGATGGATCAAACTTTTGTGGATTCTCAAATATATCATCGTTCATATGGGTTCCATATGCTGCCCAATACACCTGACCAAATAACCAATTTAACATGTTTGTTCAAAAAAGGTGTCACTAATTAACATTATGACAAAATACTGTTTGAATACTCATAAAAAGATATGAGGATGGAATTATCACCTGCCACCCTTTTGGTATGTCATATCCTTGGTAGCTACTATCTTTAAGTGCTTTCCTAAAGCTTCCAAACAAGGGAGGGATCATCCTCATCAATTCCTGAGCCACTCTCCATGTATATTTCATCTTTTGTATCTCTTCCCATGTTAGCCTCTCTTCTGTTCCTTCCCTTTGCTTTATAATTTCCATTTGTTCTGCATAAAACAGTTTACTAAAACAACTATAGGACTAAGGGTCTATTCATTTCATTCTTACTTTTCTGTAATATCTCATAACTCATGATACTCACCAATCAATTTCTTCTCTGAAATTTATTGTCAAGTTTTAAAAATTATTTCCAAATCAAGTATTTTAGAAACCAGAAAACAGAAACAGCTACATGTTCTGTGGTCTCCTCTTCTGTTTTGTGATCCTAACTCAAGGGTGTAAGTAATTTGGAGTGATAGTATATGTGATGAGGCATGAACTTAGTACATGTGTTTGTTTTCTTTGTTATTTTTTAAAACTAAAAACTGTTTCTATAAATAGAAATCAAACACATCCTAATTCTCTTTTGATTTTGGACTGCACATCATTGTAACTGAAACAGCAAGTTTAAAGTGGTACCTTCTAAAACTCTTTTGTAAACCTCTGGATCTCTAGATAACTTCCATATCATCAAGCTCATAAGAGTGGCAGATGTGTCATGACTAGCAACAAGTAAAAATATAAAATTGTCAGTGATTAAATCATCTGGTAGAGGTTGATTTTTTTCATCCCTTAGTGCAAGCAAGCCAGAAAGCATGTCATTGGTAGAGCTTAAGACTCCTTTAGACAGTTCCTCCCGTCTTTTGTTCATAATAGGAATCATCCTGTCAACAATTCTTGCCCTGGCTCTTTGGCCTCTCCAAAATGTAGTACCAGGGAAATTGATGGGAAGAGAATGAATTGCTTTAAATGCTAAAGTGAAATCTACAAACATAGCCTCCCTGGTGTGCTCATCCTTAATGTCAAACAATATATTGCATGATAAATTATAGGTCAGTTTCTTCATGAAGACCACAACTACCATTGTTTCATTCTGTGTGAGTTCTCTCACTAATGTAGCATTCACCAATTCATCCATCCTTTTTACATAGTTCTGAAGGCATTCAGGTTTCAAGAATTTCAGCATTTCCCCCTTCACAAACTTGAATCTGCATGAAACATTAACACAGCCCCAAAAAAGGTGAACTATATAGTCTGTTTGATCACATCTGAAAACCATGTTGGAAATCAAACCATTTGATTATCCAGGAAGAAACTGGTTCTTTTTTGGCTATTTCTTTTTAGGATTTTGAAAAGAAATTTCGCAGTGAGCAGAAATAATTCTGAGAGGAGTGCAAAATTCTTAAACTTTTTCTTAGACAAGAACTGATTTTGGTTATGAGAAATAGATATTTACACTTCTAAAGTGGTTTTACTTTACTATTCAAATAAAAACCATTTCCTTTAAACTTACTTTTAAAATATCATCCCAAACACAAATAAATCTTTTTCACCTCAACTTTTTCAAAATCATTTGTGTTGAAAATTAAAACAAGGACCACCAGTAGTTCCCTTTATAACAGTATTTGTATCACAGTACTAATGAGTTATTCAAATAATTACACTATTCCGAAATCTCTTATTCATTAAAATTCAACTATCCATAATCCATTCATCCAGACATAAAACACCTTACTCTAAAAGTGTCGTTATTTGAATAAAAATCTTCATCTAAAAATAATAGAAACAAACAACCTCAGCTGCATCAGTGAATTACGGTTGAAGATTATGTACCTGTTTCCTGTAAGTTCAACTAAGCTTTGTCTTCCAAATATCTTTTTGAGGGTGATGGGTTTCTTAGCAGAAAGCACATCATCTGGTGAAGCAAGGATAAACTTGTTTCCTGCTTGTCCAATTACAAACACTGTGGGGGACCCCATTAAGGAGGTTTTAAAGACAGGACCATACTTTGATATCCGTTCTTCCAACCAATCAGAACCTCCCTTGTCTTGTCTCTGTGCTTTAAGAAAACTAAGTGTCTCTCCGATGATAGGGTACCCCAGAGACCCTTTTGGAACATTTTTGGTTTGACTTTTTGAAAACCATTTTGAGATTAGAAAAGCTAGACTCAAAGTGAGTGAAAATAGGACAAAGAAAGATATCCCAACAACCATTGACTTTAGCCTTAATGAATGTTGAGCTTTATTTGGCAAATGAAACAGTGGCTTCAGATCATTCAGAGAAATAGCTATATGTGAATCAGATGACAGAAGACTCAGATAACAGAAGTCATAAATGCCCTTCTTAGAGATTCAGTGATCAAGTGACATTGGAAAGAGAAGACATGAAAACAGAGCTTTTTTTTTTCTTTTTTAATTTGGTACGACTAATCTACTGAATAATTTAATCAATTGAATAATCAAATTGATGAGATCAAGATGTTTGGTATTTGTTCTTTATTGGGTGTAGCACAGTAAAAAGTATATACTTAGACATTTTAATAAATTAATATTTTAATCATATTTAATTTAATTTTTAATTTAAAATATTATTATAATGATTTAGGGTTTAGGGTTTTTAAAATATAAAAGTATATATTAATATAAAATATTTTTTATTAAATTATAAAATATTAATATTTTATTTATTAAACTAATTAATTAACCAATTAAAATTATATACATTTTATAATCTTTATATTATTTTTTGCTTTAACGAAACAACTTTTGTTTTCTTTTGTATATCTTATTGGCAAAATTGCATCTTTTGCTTTACACACCTAAATTTGTTGCGCATGAGGTGCAATTGCATGCAACTGGGAAGACTTGTGATCACCACTACTTCTCCTGTACTACTTTTTTTATAAAGATTAGAAAAAAAAATATTTTTTCTTGGCACTTTTGTATCACAACTTCGCGGGCTAGGAAAAGTCAAGTGTCAACAAATTAATTATAACCAAATTGAATAAATTATTAGTTCATAATTATATTTAGATAAAATATTCTATAATAAAATATTATGTTAAATGAAATTTTTTTAATATTGTGAAATTAATTTGATTACTAAATAAGAATTTGAAATAGTTATTTTTTATCTTTAAAATTTATGTCTTTTTTTTCATTTTTTTTCATTCTTGATTAGGTTATTATTAGTTTAACTTCTTGTTGGTTTGGTTGAAGTGAAGTTCAGACATCATCTGTCAAGAGAGTTTACGAGGTTAAATTTTTTTTAATATATTTCAGTGTTAGCGTTATTTTTCCTACTCTTCTTATTAATTTGTCTAAATATTAGTGTACTTTTTTATGCATTTTATATCACTATACCATTTGATATAAGATACATGTACCAGTTTGATCTCATTGATCTCACACGAGACACCTACTTGCAATTCTTATGCTGCATCATATTATTTGTTTGCTCTTATTATGTTAATAAACATCATATTATGCAGATAGTGAAGAATTACATTGAAATCACATCCAAATATCATTTTCACACTACACCATATTAAATGGGAAGTTATCGATGATTTAGAAGTGGTTGTCATAGTTCAAATGAATGTTTGATCTTGAATTACGTTCAAGTCTCTCTGGTTTTCTCTCCTTTTTCAATTGATGTTTCTAACCTTTAGTTTGTATGATGATGGTTTCTTGATATATTTTTGAGCTCAGGTGCTTGTTTTTATGGTGTTTAATTTTGAGTTAAGTCAGGAGTGTTCTGTAATCCTAGGTGTCCGGTTGTGCGAGTTTTAAGATGGAATATCTTAGGTCTTTTTTTGATATAAGGGTTGGACCATTTCTGAAGTGGTTCACATTTATTTATTTTTTATTATCGATAAAAATAACTATACCATATTAAATCCTCAATGCATGAAGTATATTTATGATTTAATTATTATGATAAAATTGTATTAAGTCAGTTATTAATTAATCCACACACATAATCCTAAATGTTCACAATAACTGGCCTGATTTCCTGAAATTAAATGGGTCCCTTTAAAACATCATTAACAGATAAGTATTCATCATGCTCAAGCTTCAAACATATAAACATACAGTGGCATTGTGATTCAGCAGAATTAACCTAGACAGAGAGTCTCTTCCTTAATTATTAAAATTATTTAAGACTTTATAAATATTTTTAATTTTATTTATGGATCCTTAAAATGATTGAGAAAAAAACTTTATAGCAGTTATCGGATAAAATTTATCGACACAAAAAACCCCTTTTTTTACCACGGATTTAAAGTAGTAAAACATTGAAAGCTTTTAGTAAAATGATATTTATTATCTAATATATGAAGAAAATAAAATTTTAATCAATTTTACTATTAATCACATAAAATAAACATTACACTTACTATATGTCCTAAAAAATAAACATTGCATCATTTTTTCCTAGACACTTTTAAATAAATAGATTTATCGATAACTTAAATTAATTTATGTTTAAACTAATCTTTATTTTTATATAAGTTAATTTTAATTATTAAAAATATTTATTCCTTTTTTAAACATATTTATTGAAATACTTGTCAAAATAAATTGGATATGTGTATTAAATGCCAAGTCAATGTGTATTAAACAATATAAAAAAATTATTAAATAATAATTAGTTTATAAAAAAAAATAATCAATATAATTAAATTAAATATTATTTTATAAATTAAAAATTACTAGTATATAAAATAGTTTATATTATTAATAAAAAAAATATAAAATAATTTATAAATTAGTATTAATATTAACTATTAAAATTTTAAATACCAACTATTTTATATTCTAAATTAATATTTAATTAAATTAATTATTAATTATATTTTAAAATAATTAGTAATTAAAATTTTATTAGTTAAGATTAGATATTAATTTAAAAATTACATTATAAACTTTTACGATATCAATAATTTTTTAATTTATAAAATAATATTTAATATAATAATATTTATTTATTTTTTATTTCTAGTTATAATTTAATATTTTTTATAATACCATATTTTTACATTAATAAAGTTCCAACAGAAAAAAGTTTATGAATGTTTTTTTACAACAAGAAAGTGAAACCTTATTATTAATGTTTTAGTGAGTGGTTTTTTTTGTCATTAATTAATTAACATGATGCAATGAAATATTTCCCCCCCCTTTGGAATGCAAAAAGTGAACTAGTAAAAGGAGAGCATCATCATTATCCAAACTTAGCTTCAATTAATTTTAAATGGCAGCATCATGATTCATGATCATAACTATTCCATTAATCTTAAAGTGATTCGAATTTAGGACCAAACAACTTTTTGAGAACATGCTTTATTAAATTATTGAATTTCCCTACACTTGTGTCAACTTTTTAAATATTTATTCTCACCGCTCTCGATTTTAAATTTTTCATTGCACTAATCACTTTTCTACTAGTATAATAATAATATGCAAGAACATTGAAACATTTGTTATTTAACAAAACAAATGAAATTACCTTTTAATTATATTTATACCGTAACAACTTTTAATTATTATGAATGGAATGTTTTTCATCAAGTTTTTAATGATGTAGAATTTAACATTTGATTTTTAATTAAAAAATTCATTATTTTTTAGTGTTTCAATTTTATGAATTGTTATTTTTAGTTTCTAAAATCATCATTTCGATGTTCTTGTAAACTTTTTTTTTTTTTTCAAATGATTTGTGATTTTTCAGCAAATTTTTTTATGCAATTGAAGATTATGTGAAAGATAAATATTACTATTACTTATTAAAGACCTGAGAAAATTGACTTTTGCAAAATAATCAAAATATTATCATTCTAAATAATGTAAAAATAAACAACAAAAAATTAGTTAACTTTAAAAAAATTAATTCACTTAATTAAATCTATTTAAAAATTAAATGTATTTAAAAAATATTGAGTTGGTCATCATTTTTCATATTATCAATATAACTACTGTCATTTTAAAGACTAAAAATAACATTACGTAAAGTAAACTATAAGATGAAACAATTTAATTGAGTGATCAAAAGAAAAAATGTACATAATTTAAATGACTAAAACATATTTAAGTATTTAATAAACTTTTAAAAAATCATGCCATTCAAAATTTATAAAGTAAATATTGAGTGTCTATTATTCATAACACAATCAATGTGTCTAATGTTGTTAAACTCCATAAAATAAAGATGATATTATACAAAATTTAATAACTTAAAAATGAATTTTTTTAACCAAATGACTAAAAAAGTACCTAATTTGGAAGTTTAATAAATCATGTTATTCAATTAGATTCATGTGACGAGTCATCATCTTCTTCATCAATATTATTAATATTAACACCTATAACTATAAATGATGATAAAAAAATAATTAAAAATAACATTTCACAAAATTTTAAAAAATAAAACTTTTTAATTGAAAGATCAAAAGAAATAATACTTCAATTTAAAAAGATAAAAAAACATATTTAAACTCAATTAACCCTAAATATTAAAAAAAAAAATCAACTAGATGAATTGCATAATCAAAGGATATTATGTATCTAGCATCAACACATTTTATGAGTATTATGTAGTCCACTTAATCCATAAATGGACATTGTAACAATAATTTTTCAGCTTTTCATCTTATAAAGAGTAATAAAACAAGTTCTATCTTACTGAAAAACTTCTGATTGTGCACTTTGATGGAATTTTTCCTTCTAAAATAAAGACATTGGATTCAATGTCTATAAAATATATATTTCTAACTAAGAACAAAAGGTTAAAATATATAGTTCATAAAAAAATCTCTTTCACCTTGTTTTAATCCCTTTTAATTGTTTTTTTCTCTCTCATCAAATCTATTTTTCTTTTCCCTTTTATCCTAATATTTATTTATTTGAGTGGGAAAAGAGGGAAATAAAAAAAAGTAAAAAAGGAATGTGATTTTTTTTTGTGTTCTCCATATATAACATTTCATGTAATTAAAATACAATATCAATCTAAAGCTTTGGTTTAGAAAGAAATGGAGAAAAAAAAGTTGGCATAAACATATATAAAAGGTAACTGTTTACGCAATTATTTAAAATTACTCTCAAAACTATAAAATACTTATAGTTTGACCCTTTAATCATTATCTTTCACACAATCATACATATCCAAGAAACTAAAGTTTCAATTTAATCAAATTAACTTTATAAATTTTTTATTAGTAAAATAAATAAAATAAAATGAGATACTTTAGGGTTGTCTCAACCCTTATAAGACACTTTAAGAGTGTTTCAATCCTTTATACACAACATAGTCAAAGTCAAATTGCTTAATACTTGACTATTTAGGCTCTACAGACCTCCAATTCAAACCTCAAAGGAAAGGAATGACAAACCACATCATCAGTTCACCCTTGCTACCCTATCTAGGTTCATATAACCAGTCTTTAGTATAAACAATACACACAAAACAAACTCTAATACAATCAAATACCACAAATACAGTTACAAAACAAAAAACTAATACAAAACAAAATTCCTCACCCACAACCAACATCATGTCAAAAAGAACTCACACTTCTTCAATACTTAAATTACCTTTACCGTCTATCGACATGTCCGATGTCCGTAAAACCTTCAATACACCAAAATCTAACTCACAACCTGCAACCAATAACAAATCCCTTTGTTGACCAAATACCAACATTAGTAGTACCCAAACCGTAAACACAATATAATAAAATTATCTAAGCTTACCTACCGACCCACAAAAGATTTCTCCCTCCAGCGCCGCACGACATCATCCATTTTAAAGACTCATTGTCTTAGTAGGCCAAGAATCCCAATCAAAAAACCTAACAAAATCCTATTAAGTTCTTCCACCCAAAAGGAAAAAATTAAAACAATACAGGGAATTAAACACAGTAAACTTCAATCCTTCAAAGGTCCAGAACCACCTAACGAACATGCAACACATACCAAACTCCATTATTGACCAAAGTACAACATTAGTTACATCCAACTCGAAAACAAAACAATAAAATATTAATCATACAAAAGATCATACATCTCGAGTTCTCAGACACTTACACGAGACCCCAACTTTACCCTTACTTTTTAATTGATTTCAAACAAACAAAAAGATCCAAATACATTGAACGTAAGTAAACGAATCACTCATGAATCTAACATTCCGAATACCCATAAATCTAACAAAACCGAACCTTTACTTTATATTATCACTCACCCATCTCCACTTTTGAAAAACTGCCTTCATTTTATGAAGGAAAAATTTTGAAAAGAAAAAAAGAAGAAAGGAAGAAAGGTGTTCCCCTTCCAATTATCCATTAGCATTCAGGTTTGACTGTTGAAAAAAATTTAACTTTATAGTACTCTTCATACATATATTTTTCTCCATTTTAAATTCAATCATTCACATCATGTACACTGTTATAAACTGTTTAAACATTTCTGAAAGTCAAAAGGGCAACTACAAGGAAAATGTTTTTTGCACGTTACTAGGAAACACATGTTAATTAAGTAACCCAGTAAATGTATTTGCACAATAAAGTAATTTGGGTTTTAATTAAATAATTGAATATGAAATTATTGCGTACAAATGTGAACCACTTCATTTATAATTCTTTGTTGTATAGTAACATATCAACTCTTTGTCAATTGAATCACATTGTTTTGCATGTGAAGCTACATGCTTTTTGAAAATGGTGTACACGATTGAAATATTTCTTAGCAATTAAGAAGTAAATTAAGTAATTTTTGGATGTACAATATAATTTTTCTTCATTTAGTCATTTTCAATACCTTCATAGGAAGCGTATGACTAAAAGTGAATAAGTTTAACAAGAGATTTTTAATTTTTAGCTAATTATTATGAGGAAGTTTACAATTCACATGATAAAGATGAGAAGGTTATGCTATTTTTTTTTATTATAAAGTTTTTTATATTTATAGTTAAAAATATTTTATTTTCTCATATTAGAAACTTATAGTTTTATATTAAATCTTAAAAAATATTGAATTTTTTTAGGATAAATATTATATTAGCATACTAAGTTCATAATTTCGAGGATAAATACTATATATATATATTGCCTTTTATTTATTTTTTAATGAAAACATGATGTTATTGTTATTAAGTAAAAAAAAACATACTAAAAAATAAATTATTTATTCTTTCTAAAAATTTCTTTTATATTAATATTTTCCCTTCCCTGATTAAATTACTTTATATTTTTCTTTAAATTTAATTAATTTAGTTATGTTAATTTATTATGCAATTATACAAATTTATTGTTACTTTAAAAAAATTATATTAAAAGACAATAATATAACTAAAATGTTCTTGGAATGTGAATAAATTTTATACTACTATCCAACTATTAAATATCCTATATAATAAATATGTCTATTTTATAATAATCACTGTAAAATCGTATTGGACATTGACAATGTAAGAAAACTAAATGGTTTTAAATACTCATTAATTATTTAGAAAGGGATTGATAAATACCTGTTAGATTCTGCATATCTTAAACATTTCAGTTTATAGTTTACATTCTCATTTTTATTTTATTTTTTGTGTTACAATGTCTTAAGAACTTTCTGGTACAAAACATGGGAGGAAAAATAATAAATCTGTAAAATATAAAATATGCTAAACAGATTTTTTTTTGTTATTTTATAAACAATATTAAATAATATAATTTTGTTTTTCTTTTAAGAATTCTTAATATTTTATGTGTTTGGAACGTGGGGAGGAAGAAAGTCGAGAGAGATTGTCCGTTTTTGTGTTAGAAACAGAGCATCGATCGGAAAAGAACAGAACACAGAAGGGAATGGCCACACAGACGCAAGATTCACCTTCAAACCCTAACCCTAATCTCAATGCCACGTCATCAACGCCGTCTGCTTCATTGTTCTTTCTCGGCGCCGGTTCTTCTGCCGCTCCCGTCGCCGGCTCCGGCGAGTCACACTCTCACCACCGGCGAGCACTCTCGGAGGTCAGTTACCGGCTTCCGGACGACATGATGGACCTCTCACCGTCGGATCCGTTCAACGGCGGATCCTCGACGGCGAGCCTAGAGGAGATCGGATCCGAGGACGACCTCTTCTCCACCTACATTGACGTTGAGAAGCTCGGCGGTGGCGCGAATGGTGCCGGCCGCGGTGGAAACGGATCGGATCAGAACGGTTACGGAAACGGCACCGGAACCAGCGGACACAACGACGGCGAGAAGAGTCCGAGCGCCGAAGAGGCGCGGCCGAGACACCGGCACAGTAGCTCTGTCGACGGTTCCTCGTCGACAAGCATGTTCGGAGAGATCATGGAAGCGAAGAAAGCAATGCCTCCTGATAAGCTCGCGGAACTTTGGAACATTGATCCAAAGCGTGCCAAGAGGTCTCTTCTATCATTCTTCTCTTTAAATTTTTTTCGATTTTTTTTCGTGGAAAATGATTATAGTTTTCGCTCTTCGATTTCAGTTTCAGAATCCTAATGCAGTAGATTAACGTTGATATCACGTAAATAACTCAACGGTAGTTTCATAATTAAATAATTAGTTTTTCTGTTGAGATTTTAGAATTTGGCGTTTCTCCAGGGAGCTTACAAATTTGTTACTTTATACTCTCATCTACATATTCTTGATTATAATTTCCTGTTAACAATGAAAATGAGACTTGGTTTGTAAATGTAATTAGATGATGCTCGACACTTGGGGACTCAGTTGACATTGATAGGAGAATCTTATATGTTTGACAATGATATTTGTTTTCGTAACGGTTGTTTGGAGTTTGTTTTTCATAACTTTAGTGCGTGTATAGATTTTACATGATCATTCAATGGATGGTGGCATTGATATACGCTGCTGAATCATTAAATTGTATAAAATCCTTAATGCAATCCTGGTGTTTTGTAATGGGATGAGTTAGATGAGTGGGAAGTGATTGATTTCTGAATAGACGGAGAATATTTCACGCAGCCGTTGCTTTTTAACGGCAAATTTGGGTACAATTGTAAGAAAGTATGATTGATGTGGTGCATTTCCGTTGCATGATCAGTCTGGAGAGTTCGAAGTCCCCACTATAATTGTAATTGCTGATTTGATTGCTAGTTAAAACGATCTGTCATTAAGACTATTCTCTTTTTTTTCTCGGTAATTAATGTTAAATCTAATTATAATGGTTTTTATAAAGTGATACATTAAAAGTTCTGAATATGCAGAGTGACAATGATGAATCTTCTTCCTTTATAGTATAAATTATTTTGATATAATAAACACATAACGGCTGTGTCATTGTGATTTCTAAGAGTTGAACGTTTAAAATAGGGATGGGAGGCTGCAAATGCGAGTGAGTGAGGGTTATGCCATAGATACTGCTTTGTTGTTTCATTTATTTTCAGTACCTTTATTTTAGTAGTTGCTAAGCATTTATTTTGCTATTCTCAACAAGTGTTGTTCTGTACAGAATACTAGCTAATCGGCAATCTGCTGCGCGGTCAAAAGAAAGAAAAGCACGCTATATACAAGAACTAGAGCGCAAAGTTCAGACCCTTCAGACCGAGGCAACAACACTTTCTGCCCAACTCACATTGTACCAGGTCTGTTGTTGATTTACATCTACATGTACTTAAGTATTTTACATCCTCCGCCCCTAAAGAAACAGAGGCTATAATGTTTATTGGCTCTGTTTTTTATGGGCTTCATATTTTTTCCTACATTAAAGCCTGCTACTGCAGTTTCTTGCTTTTCTCTGGTTATGATTCTTATAATATTACATAATTATCTGCAAAAATTGATTCGACATAATCTAAGCAATGCCGATATCTCTTCTCTGCGTGCTCAAACAATGCACTAAAAATGTAACAGGATACATATCTTTGTTGGTATTATTTTAATGACAAGAATATGACATGGGTGATTAGATGCACTCTTGTCTTTTTATCACAAATTCCTGTTTTTTTAAATCATAGGTTAATGATTTAATTTTACAAATTTCCTTGGTAATTCCTGATACACTTGCTGGTTTTTTATTTATTAAACTTTACGTTCAGTTGACTTTCCTTGTCATGCATAAACTTGTGGCTAAATAATAATACGACTTATACCGTTTCTTGATTACTTATAGAGGGATACAACTGGTCTGAGTAGTGAAAATACCGAGCTTAAGCTCCGTCTGCAAGCCATGGAGCAACAGGCACAACTTCGTGATGGTAACTGTTTAAGTCAATCACTTTCTTTAGATACAGCATCATACATATATTTTACATAATTATATACTAATTTACCTCTGTTCTGTTTGTAGCTCTTAATGATGCATTGATGAAGGAAGTTGAGAGGCTTAAGATTGCTACTGGCGAGGCATTAAACAACCACTCTGAGTCTTTCAATATTGGAATGCACCAGATGCCATTTGCAGGGTCAAATTTCTTTTCAATCCCACCACATTCAGGTCCTCTTAGTCACCAGAACATGCAGTTGCCTCCATTTGGTCTCTCCCAATCTAGCATGCCAGCTCATCAGCTGCATCAAACGAATTCTCACCAAATCTCAGATGTATTGCAAAACGACCAGCTTGGTCGTTTGCAGGGACTTGACATTAGTAGCAATGGATCGTCATTTGTGAAATCTGAAGGCCCCTCAATATCTGCAAATGAGAGTAGCACTAAGTTTTGAATTTGACGTAAATTGCTTGACCTGCTGACTTGTCCATGGCATCATCCCCTTCTCCTCAATTGTCTATAGTGTTGACGTGCAGTCATCTAATGACGGTGCTCTGTTCCATTAAAAATTCCTTCCAGATTAAGGATTAATTATTAATTGTTTATTCTTAGGGATGCTCTTCAAAAAGGGGAAGCACCCCTGGGGTTTTGTCGCAAAATTCACCCACGCAGTCATCTTGAAGCGTGGCATTTTGGTGTTTGTGGGTTTTAGATCACTGGGAATGAAAGGTCATTCTCATGGTATCTTACGAGGGGGAAGAATCTTGACCTATCCCTCTCCAGTCATTTGTATCATTATTTACCGTGATTTGTTGTTGTGCTCCATTTCAAGGATTGTAAGATGAATCAAAACCAAGGAAAGGATGTGTAAGATGGATTCTGTCAGTTTAGTGCCTTCCATAAATGTCTTATTACTGTAGTTTTAGATATATTCACAATAGTTGTGTACACTAAAGAGTCTTGGAGACTGGACTTGTGTAAGTATTATTATGCTTCTCACTTTCTCAGACGAGGTATTTATGAATAACACCTAGAATGTCTTAGCCTGCTGTATATATATCTGATCGATATTTTATAATAACTCACTCTGGTGGGGAACTGCATCAATAATGAATTTGGAGATAAGGTTTGAAATGTCCTCCACCACGTATTTTAATTTTGGCATTGCTAACAGCTACTGTCCTTTGTCGTAAGTTTTAGGGATAAGAACAACAGTCGCCGTCCTGGTCCTTCTCTCTGTCTCTCCCCAACCTTTTAACTCTCTAGTTTCTCCTCTACTTTTTGTCTTATAATACATTAAATTTCAAATCTGCTTGGTCGGTCCCAAAACACTGAAAAGATAAAGGAATATTTGTGTTTTTAGTACCTGTCTTTTCTTAGGTGACCAATACACAACTGTATTTAACCTGCTACCTGAACCCAGTTTTACTTGGAATATTGAACTCCCTTTTCACCCTCATCTGAAAAGTTGGTAATATAGTGTCAGGTTTATGCGTGACAAAATAAAAATCTTAAGTGATGGGCTCTATCATTGTTGTGGCTCGATCTTGGCCTGCCAATTGTTAGGGTTAAAGGTATGGCCCATTTTAGTTAAATGGGTTTAATTGATTTAACTGATGGGCTATTTTGTCAAAAGAGTTTTTCGATTGATTCATCAAAAATATTTTTAAAGGAAGAATTAAATTTAAAAAAAAATCTGTATATATATTATTTATCAAAAAAATTACATTTTTTTTGAATATTTTAATAAAATTTAAATAGAATGAAAATCATAAAATATTAAATCTAAACAAATTAATTGAGTTAATCCACCATGACTCATTTCAGGGTTAGATGGTGAGGATTCTAAAAAGTTGGCAGGTTGAATATGGTGAAAACTAAAGATTAAATAAGTTTAACCTATGAGTTTAATATTATAATGTGACTCATGAAAACTAAAGATTAAATAAGTTTAACCTATGAGTTTAATATTATAATGTGACTCATGAAATAGATTTTGAGCTTTTGAGTCTGAATATGATTTAGTAATTACATAAATCATAATGCGCATTGAAAAACCTTATGTAAATTGGTTTTACCATCAATCAAAATCAAGGATATATAGATAATAAGAGTCATAGCGGTAACATGTCATTTAATCAAAACATTTCTTTCAATGTACTGTTATATCATCCTTTCTCCTTAATATGACTTTATAATGAGAAGTTCATAATGGATTCAAACATAATGTCATTTCATCAACAATAATATAATTTGTTTTCCACACCATGCATATACATAAAGTAGAAAACATAGTTTTTAGAAACTTTTATATATCAATGAGCGTGTCAAATAAGCATTAATAATAACATTCATCATTCACTAGTAGACATAATGTCCATATTTTTAACATGGCTAGTAAATGTTTTGGGCGGTAACCCTTTCGTTAAAGGGCCAACAATCATAAAATCAGTGTTAATAAGTTCTATTGACATTCTATGTTTCTCAACTTTCTCTTTAACGACAACGTATTTCAATTCCATATGTTTAGCATTTGTCAAATACCTGTTGTTTTTAAAAAAGAAAACAGTTGCAGAATTATCAGAATAAATTCTCAACGGCTTGATATTACTGTCAACAATTCCAAGTCAGGAAATAAAATTCCACAACCAAATAGCTTTAATTGTGACCTCAAAGCATGCCACAAATTCAGCCTCCATGGTGGATGCAACAATGACTAACTGCTTTGCACTTTTCTATGAAATCGTTACTTCGGTTAAAAGATACACATAACCAAATGTGGACTTTCTTGTATCCATACATCCAACAAAATTTGAATTTGTATATCCAATCACCTCAAGATGATCATATTTCCCATACATAAGCATGTGATTTTGTGTCCTTTGTAAGTATCTTAAAACTTTCTTTTGTAGCTTTCCAATGATCCAATCTTGGATCACTCTGATATCTACCAAGCATACCAACTACAAAGCTAATATATGGTTTTGTACAACAGATGCATAAGGCATATTCTCTATCTGTTTCCGTTCCAAATCATTCTTTGGACATTGCATAAAACTAAATTTGTCTCCTTTCTGTATTGGAACAGGAGATGTTGAACATTTATCCATTTTGAATCTTTCTAAAACTTTATTAATATATGCTTTATGAGACAAGCCTAACAGTCCTTGGGATCTATCACAAAATATTTTTATCCTTATCACATAGTGTGCCTCACCCATATCTTTCATTCAAAATTATTAGAGAGAAACTTCTTAGTCTCACTTAATATACCAAGATCATTATTCGTAAGCAAGATATCATCAACATATAGCATCAGAATTATAAACTTACTCCAACTGACCTTCAGATATATACACCGATTAACAATGTTTTCCTTAAATTCAAATGACACAATAGTATCATTGAACTTAAGATACCACTGTTTGGAAGCTTGTTTAAGCCCATATATTGATTTCTTAAGTTTACACACCATGTGTTTCTTTCCTTCTTCAATGAACCTCACTGGTTGGTCCATATAAACATCCTTTTCTAAATTCACATTTAAAATGACAATTTTAACATCCATTTGATGCAACTCAAGATCATACTAAGCTACTAATGCCATGATAATTCTAAAAGAATCTTTCTTAGAAGCAGGTGCAAATGTTTCCTTATAATCAAGGCCATCTTTTTAGTAAAACCTTTGGCAACAAGTTGGACCTTATAATATTCAATATTTTCATGAGAGTCATGTTTAGTCTTAAAGACCCATTTACACTCAACTCTCTTACATCCTTCTAGCAATTCCATAAGGTCCCATACATCAATTTGTGTCATTGATTTAAGTTCATCTTTCATGACATCTAACCACTCATCAAAATTATCACCGTCGATGGCTTCTGAAAATGAAATTGGGTCATTATCAATACCCAAGTCAATGCACACAAAACTTTATTATCAATTTATATAATTCATGATTATATAATATGTAGATTTGTGTCTATGTGTCCTATACTTTAGAGATTATATGTATCTCTATGTCTATATCTATGTCGTATCAGTGTCCATATCTGTGTCCGTATCTATACTATACAGGTGAAATGAATAAAATTCATTTATATTTTATATTATAATATATTGAAGTGTTTGATATTCATGAGTTTTGGAATCTTTCTCGACTCAATTTTTAGAGATCAAGATATCACGTTGTTATGATGGATTGAGATTTTTTTTATGCATGTTTAAACTGATTTCTTTTTAAGAAAATCATACTTATAATTATGTACTTTGTATTTGTTGTTTTAATTTTTTTTATATCAAATATTTTTATCTAACAATTTATACGTTCTCTTAAGTTTAAAATCTTATTTCATTATCCTAAAAATTCTTTTAAATAGAAAGAGATCTATATGTAGAGATAAGAAGAAGACAAAAAGAAATTGGCAATATAAGTTATATAAAAAAAATCTTAATCTTTTTGAATTGCGAGTTATCTACATTCACATTCATACATTTTCTAGCTTTATAAATAATTTGTTAATTTATCTAACAGTATCATTAGTTTATTTGATTAAATATTTTTTTATAGTATAGAGAAATATTTAATCACTATATTAACTAAATTAGATATTAATTTAAAAATTAAAAATTATAAATATTTAAAGTGATTTTTATTATTAATAAAAATTTATAAAATAATTTTTAAATTAATATCTAAATTAGTTACTTGTGTAGTTTTAGTTACTAATATTTTATATTTTAAATTAATTTTTTAAAGACTGATAGAGACTAATTTAAAATATAAAATATGTTAAAATTTTGATAATTAAAAGTTAAATACAAATTTAAATAAAAACTAATTTAGATTTCTATAATTTTTTTAATTTATAAAATAATATTTAATTTATTTAAATTATAATTAATTATTTTGGTATCTAAAATTATTTTTCATATTATATATGATAGAACCTAATTGAAATATCACAGCATATAATCTTTAAAAAAACATTAACAGTGAATTTATGTTTTTTTTAATTTGTTGAGATATGTGGCATTTATATCTTACTATCCTCCAAATAAGATTTTTTTTAGAAAATATTTTGATAAAAAAAGAAATATGTAATTGAATGAATAAAAAGAAAAGTCATTGTATAATTGATGCGATAATCCCGGAGGAATGTGAGGTTTTTATCCTTAGTTAGGTTTTTCCACAACAATGTGGTCTCTGCTGCTAGAGAAGAATCAAAGTGTCATTTCTTGAGTCAACAATACACAGAAGCAAAGTCCTTCAAAAATTATTTGATCATCTTTTTTCCACAGGTCACTGTTCAATTCTTTGCCCTTTTCATATTAACTTTCAACTTTGGAGTTTGGTGCAGATGTTTTATACTCATTGCTGGAAACAAAACATCAACCATCTTATCAATTACATCTCATTTTTTTCTGGCAAAGGCCTCTCCAAATTAATGTAATTATTCCTCCCCCAAATTTAGAAGATTCTGGTTATATGAATTTAAAAATATTTGGGGATGCATTTGTAACCATATTAGTGACTATTTTAATATATATATATATATATATATATATAT